>CAACVD010000964.1_pt1 | contig 10243 bp, 18 predicted proteins | sample 2381771 | NCBI WGS metagenome assembly CAACVD01 (sample SAMEA5211965, study PRJEB30684) | marine metagenome | biome: Marine; feature: Epipelagic; material: Water | collected 2015-10-15 | depth 15 m | reverse complement strand
TTAAGTAATTCTGATATAAACGCATTATTAAATAATCCTCTTGAATTTAAGAAGCCAGTAGCTAAAACACCAGCCCTTGTTATTGGGGGCTATTTTCACACATGCATCCTCGAGCCACATAAATTAGATAAATATAAAATATCTAAATCAAAAACTCGTAATACTTCTGAGTATAAACTTTTATCAGATGGTGATATTTGTTTATTAGAAAAAGAAGCAGATGAAATTGAACTAATGCGAGAAGTTGTTATGAACAATTCTTTATTCAAACAACTTATACAGGAAGGCGAAGTAGAATACGAAAAGCCGGGTATTACAGAGCTTGAGGGCATGATGTGGAAAGGTAAAGCTGATATTGTGAATCACACAGAACAGCTTGTTATAGATTTAAAAACAACAAATGCAATTAATTCATTTCAGAATAGTGCTTATAAATATAATTACGATAGTCAAGCGTATATATATTCTAAGATGTTTGGCTATGAATTAGTATTTTTAGTAATTGATAAAAAAACGCATCAGCTTGGATTGTTTGATTGTTCTGATAGATTTTTACAATCTGGACAAAACAAAGTTGCTAAAGCAGTTCAAGCATATGAAGAATTTTTTATTAACAACGACATTGACGTAAGTCAATTTTATATTTCCAAAACACTTTAATTTAAATTTAATTATTATGGCAAGAACAAGAAAAAGAACTTGTGATGTAACTGGAATTACAACAAGTGTAAGTAATTTCTACGCAAAACAAAACCACGTAAAAGCGGTTGACAATATGCGTAGATTAACTGGGGCTAATAAAGATCAGCTCCGAAGAATGTTTAATCAAATCGCTTCTTACTAATGGCAAGTATTATTTCTGCAAACATTGACTTAACTAAGATTGATAAGTCAAAAATATATGAAGGTAAGAAGGGTAAGTATTATCCCATCAGTATTGTTTTAAATGATGAACCAGGTCAATATGGTGATTCAGGTTATATCATGACAGAACAAACAAAAGACGAACGCGATGCTAAAATGCAGAAACAATATTTAGGTAACGTTAAAGTTGTATGGACTAACGGCCAAAATGTAAACACTGCAGATAGAGCACAGCAAACAGAGATGCAACAAGCACCTGCTGCTGAGCCAGCTGAGCCAGATCTTCCTTTCTAATGAACGAGGAAGATTATATAAGCGTTGAATACAACGAAGATGGAGAAGTAACTTTAATTGAAGATTAATGAATACAACAGAGATCAATGGGTTTCAGATTGAAACATTCAATCAGTACGATCTAGAAGTTGGGAAGAAAGAAGGCATATGCCCTAAATGTTCTCACAATAGAAAACCCGAAAACCGCAAAGCTAAATGTGCTATGTATGATTGGGAACGTGGTCTCGGTACTTGTATGAATTGCGACGAAGTATTTCAGTTACATACGTTTAAAAGAAAAGGTGGTGGTGAAAAAAATTATTTTAGACCTGAGTGGTCTAATACTACTGACTTATCTGACAACGCAATTAAATGGTTTGAGGGTAGAGGCATTTCGCAATCTACCCTTAAGCGTTTAAAAGTATCTGAAGGACTTGAATGGATGCCGCAAACGAGCAAAAAAGAAAATACTATTCAATTTAATTATTTTATAAATAACGAACTTATAAATATAAAATATAGAGATGGTAGAAAAAACTTTAAACTTGTTAAAGACGCCGAGAAAGTATTTTATAATCTTGATAATATTGTCGGCCATGAGTGGTGCGTTATTGTGGAAGGTGAGATGGATGCTTTATCTTTATGCGAAGCTGGTATATATAATGTGGTCTCCGTCCCGAATGGAGCTACACTTAACAGGCTTAATCTTGATTATCTTGATAACTGTATTGAGTATTTTGATGATAAATCAAAAATCATACTCGCTACAGACTCTGATGAGGCTGGTCAAAACTTACAACAAGAACTTATACGTCGATTTGGGGCGGAGATTTGCTGGCTGGCAAGTTTCCCAGGGCATAAAGATGCTAATGACTACCTTGTTACTAACGGTAGCAACGCTCTCGTTGATGCTATACATGCTGCCCAACCTGTACCATTAGAAAATGTAGTAACTGTAGGTGATATAAATGATGAACTTGAAGAATTTATTTATGAAGGTTTTAAACCAGGCTATCAAATCGGTCTTGATAACTTTGATAGCATATTTTCTACTTACACAGGGCAATTCATCACCGTTACAGGTGTGCCTAGCTCTGGTAAGTCTGATTTTGTTGATCGAATGGCTGTGGGCTACCAAATAAAATATGGTTGGAAAACAGCATTTGCTTCACCAGAAAATAAACCAACTTTTTTACATGCACATAAACTAATAAGAAAGATTGGTGGGTGGATGCCTAAAGAAAGTGATTTAGGTACAGATAAATGGAATAAATGTTTTGAAGTTGTAAATGATAATTTTTATTTTATAGAAACAGAACGCTATGATTTAGATTCAGTATTAAAGAAAGGTGCTGAATTAGTAAAGCGTAAAGGTATCAAGTGTTTAGTTATTGATCCTTATAATAAAGTAAAAATGGCTGGAGCATCTAATATGAGTATACCGGATGCTACAATGGAATATTTAGCACGCATAGAAGCATTTGCTAAAAAATATGATGTATTAGTTATTGTTGTTGCGCACCCTACAAAAATGTACAAAAAAGATGATGGCACAATTGATGAGCCTACAATGTACAATATTAAAGGCGGTGGTGAGTGGTATGACGCCTCCTATCACGGTTTATTAGTGCACAGAGACTATAACAATAAGACTGTAAAAGTAAAGGTCTTAAAAGTCAAATTTCAAAACTTAGGTGAAAATCAGGCTGAAGCTCATTTTAAATGGAATCACGCATCGGGAGATTATATTCCTGTAACAGAAATAACAGATAGTTTACCATGGGAAGTGGATTAAAAAGAAAATCTAACTATAAAGGTTTAAATACCGGATTTGTTCCAACAAAAGAACAATACAAATGGAGTGTGTACTGTGCAAAAAATAATATTAGAATAAGCCCAGCACCGACTCAAAGAGGTATGTATCCTGACGAATGGCGAATTGAAGTTCGTATTGGTCCTTATAAAAGAGGTGAAAAGGCGTATCTGTCTCCTAATGTGTATACAGCAGATAATATATGGCAAGAAATATATAATATGAAGAAATACTATTATGATAAACATACAGGATGAATATAGAGGACTATTATCATCAGTACTCCACGGAGGAGCACCTAAAGAGGACAGAACAGGCGTTGGAACGCGATCTGTCTTTGGAAGAATGCTTAGACATAACATGGAACTTGGGTTTCCTTTATTAACTACTAAAAGAATATATTTTAAACATGCGGTTACGGAATTATTATGGATTCTTCACGGACGTACTGACATTAAGTACCTTCGGGATAACGGCGTTCATTATTGGGATGCTGATTACAAGAGGTCAGGCAGGACTGATGGAACGCTTGGCCCTGTTTACGGCAAACAGCTTCGTGACTTTAATGGTGTTGACCAACTTAAAGAGGTACTCAAGCAAATTAAACACAACCCGAGCTCTAGGCGCATTGTGGCTAGCTTATGGAATCCCAATGATTTGGATGATATGGCACTGCCTCCTTGCCACTATGGTTTTCAAATATATATAAACAATGATAAAATGGATCTTATGTGGAATCAACGAAGCGCCGATGTTTTTCTTGGGCTTCCTTATGATTTTGCAATGTACGGCTTATTACTACTTATGCTTTCTAAAGGAACCGGTTATAAACCTGGCCAACTTATTGTTTCTATCGGTGACTGTCATCTTTACAATAATCATATCGAGCAAGCTTCAGAGCAGCTATCCCGTGATTTCAGGGATCTTCCCACTGTTAGCGTTGATTTTGGTATTGATCTATTGGAAGGAGCGGGGAATTTAATACGTATACCAACAACACAAATGATAAATATAATCAACTATAATCCACATGAACCAATCACCGCAGAGCTTAACGTCGGGTAGGTATAAGATATACCATATACCTGGAAAAAAAATAGGATGTACAACAGATATACAAAAACGTGTTGTAGAAGCGCAGGGTTATAAACCTGGCGAATATGAAATATTATTTGAAACAGATAATATAGAACAAGCTTCAATGGCTGAAAGAGTTTTACAAAAAGACTTAGGCTATAAAGTTGATAGAAAACCTTATAAAGATTTATTTAAAAAAAATATGAATAAATATAGCTCTTCTGATGCTACAACAACATTTAAAATATCTCCTAAAGATATAGATGCTGCTTTTTTAGCTGATTTAGAAATAAAAAATAATTATGGAACATTCAAGCTTGATTCAAAAGATAAAATCGATTGGGTTATATCTAATATACATAATAGCCAATTTGGTCCTAACTCCTGTTATGTATATAATAAAGCTATGGCTGCGGCGGCAGAATTCCAAAAACAAAAATCTAACGTAGATGAAAACGTTTTTGATTTAATACGACAATGGGCTTATGAAAAAGGTATTACCTTAAATGGCGATCCTAAAACACAATTAATTAAATTATATGAGGAATCAGGGGAGCTATCACAAGGGATACTTAAAAATAATCAAGAAGATATTATTGATGCTATTGGTGATTGCGTTGTTGTTCTTACTAATCTTGCAACCCTCACCGGTAATCGTATTGAGGACTGTATTCAGTCTGCTTATGATGAAATTTCTAATAGAACTGGTAGAATGATTAATGGAACATTTGTAAAAGATGCGTGATAAAATTATACAACAAGTAGTAAACAAAATACAATCTCGCTCTGACGTAGGCTTTAAAAAGTATGGTGTTACTCTTTATGATGATGATCAGCCGTTAGATACATGGCTTAATCATATCCAAGAAGAATTAATGGACGCTGTTAATTACATTGAAAAAGCTCGTATGTCATTACGCGAAGAAATTGAAGAATGTTATTTACGAGATGCAAAAAATATAGAAGTAACAGATCCTGAAACTATATCTGCTTATCCTGAACCAGATTATTGGACAACAACTTATTCAAATGAAAAAACGTAGAAGCAGAAAAAAAGGCCCCGTAAATGCTAAAAAAATAACTTATGATGGAATTAACTTTGCGTCAGGTTTAGAAAGATATACCTACATTGCATTAAAAAAAGAAAAACTATTTGAACTTTATGAAGGTGAAACTTTCACTCTTATCGAAGGATTTAATTTTGGAAACGAATCTTACGAAAAGCAAGCAAACGGAAAAGGTGAATATATTAACAGAGGGAAAAAGAAAATACTGGGCATTAAATATACACCTGACTTTACTGGGAAAGATTATATAATTGAATGCAAGGGAAGAGCTAATGAATCTTTTCCCTTGAGGTGGAAACTATTTAAATTATGGCTGACAACAAACAATATTGGAAAGACGCTTTACAAGCCGCAAAATCAGAAAGAGGTAGACAGGACGATGCAACTGATAAAAGAAAGCAGAAAAAACAAGCGCAAATAATGTATAAAAGAAGAAAAGTTGAAAAAGAAATTAAAAAATTACTTAAACGTAATCCAATAAAGTATAAAGATATATTAGAAATACATGGAAAATACGGATTTTAGTTTACAAGAACATCATGCTGAGCGCATAGAATTTCATAAAAAAATGTTATTATATTATTTAAACGAAGAAAAAAATGAACAATTGGGAGCTTAGCTTAGGATTATATCCTGGTATATTATTAGGTATAAGAAGCTATTACAATGGCCAAGAATCAAATGGCGTTGAAGATCACGTGTTATATTTACCATTTATAGAATTATGCTTAACAATTTATAGAGATGGCAAAGAAGATAATAAATAATTTTACTCCGACTAAGAAAATAAAAAGACCCGGAGTGCATGCTAAATCAAAAACATCAAAACTAAAATCAAGTAAAAATTATATTAAATCTTATAAAGGACAAGGTAGATGAAAGAATCAAAACTAATTGCTATGTCAAATAAGATTGAACAGTTAGGGGCTGCGGTTAATAAAATAATTACTGAGCTTACTAATATGAAAGATCTTAGTATTGGCACACTAGAACTAGTAAAAAAGTTTCCTGAATATGAGGAAGCATTAAACAAACTTAAAGAAGAAAATAAAAAGGATGAGTCTATTCAAGGAGAGAATACCGTATAAGCCTTTTGAATATCCGATTTATTACAACGAAGGCTGGCTTAAACAAGCTCAGGCATTTTGGTTGCATACTGAAATACCAATGTCTGGTGATGTAAAAGATTGGAACGAAAGGCTTACTAAAGAAGAAAAGAATTTAGTGGGTAACATATTATTAGGTTTTGCACAAACAGAATGTGCTGTATCTGATTACTGGACACAAAAAGTTGTTAATTGGTTTCCTAAACATGAGATACAACAAATGGCAATGATGTTTGGAAGTCAAGAAACAATACACGCTGTAGCTTATTCATATTTAAACGAAACACTAGGACTTGAAAACTTTGAAGCATTTTTGCATGAACCTGCTACTGCAGAGCGATTCGAAAACCTTGTTGCCTATGACGGTTCTGATCCTGTGGGAATTGGAAGATCGTTGGCCATCTTTAGCGCATTTGCTGAAGGAGTATCTTTATATTCCGCTTTTGCTGTGCTTTATTCTTTTCAGCTTAGGAACCTGCTTAAAGGCATTGGACAACAAATGAAGTGGTCTGTAAGAGATGAATCATTGCATAGCCGTATGGGCTGTAAATTATTTAATCATATGTGTGAAGAAATACCAACATTATTAGAAGACTGTAGAGAAGATGTTATTAAAGCCGCACACACAATGCTCAATGCCGAAGACAAGTACATCGACAAAATGTTTGAGCTTGGAGATATTGAAAATCTCAGAGCCACCGATCTTAAACAATTCATTAGAAAAAGACTCAATGAAAAAATGGTTGAACTCGGTTACCTCGACCTCGGGGAATACTTTGCATATGACCAAAAGAAATCAGAAAATCTTGACTGGTTCTATCATCTTACCGGGGGGCATACTCATACTGATTTTTTTGCTGTTAGGCCGACTGATTATTCAAAAGCTAATGAAGGCGAAGACTTTCAAGACATATGGTAAAAAGATCAATATTGAGAACGATGGTGAAGCAAAGAAAGCTAACGCCATTAGAAAGAATATCAAATAGATTAGGTTATATGGGTGCGGCGTTTATAATGATTTCGCCGTACTTATTGCCTTATGGCCAAATAGGTGCTACAACATATATTATAGGAGGCTTACTGGCTATACCACAGGTTTGGATTGCTAAGCAGTGGAATTTAGTTTTAGTTAACGTTAATGTAACAATAGGTTATATTATTTATTTATACGGTTTATAATGTGGAATAACGAATGGAAAAAAGGTGAAGACTATCCAACTTGGGGCGACACCGAAGTTTATAAAAAAACAATTACAGGAGGATACTTGCTACCAGGTGAATCACCTAGAGATGCATATATGCGAGTAAGCTCTACTGTTGCGAAGCGTTTATATAAGCCAGAATTAGCCGAAAAGTTTTTTGAGTATATATGGAAGGGTTGGCTGTGTTTGGCTTCTCCTGTGCTTTCTAACACAGGCACAGATAGAGGTTTACCTATAAGTTGTTTTGGTATTGATGTAGCTGATAGCATACAGGATATTGGACAAAAAAATTTAGAAATGATGCTCTTAGCTAAGCATGGCGGCGGTGTTGGTGTGGGCGTTAATATGATAAGACCCGCTGGAGCTAAAATTACAGGTAATGGAACATCTGATGGAGTGGTGCCGTTTTGCAAGATATACGATTCAACTATACTCGCCACTAATCAAGGATCTGTCCGCAGAGGAGCTGCGTCAGTTAATATCAATATTGATCACGCCGACTTTGAAGAGTGGCTGGAGATTAGAGAACCAAAAGGAGACGTCAATAGGCAGTCACTTAATCTCCACCAGTGCGCTGTGGTCGGTGACAAGTTTATGCGAAGACTTGAATCGGGAGATGAAGAGGCTCGACGAAAGTGGGGAAAACTTCTCCAAAAGCGTAAAGCAACTGGAGAACCTTATATACTCTTTAAGGGAAATACAAACAAAGTTAACCCAGAAGCATATAAAACAAATGGGCTCAAAGTTCATATGACAAACATATGCAGCGAAATTACATTGCATACAGATGAGTCACATAGTTTTGTTTGCTGCTTATCATCTCTTAATTTAGAAAAATACGACGAATGGAAAGATACAAACGTAGTATATGATTCGATTTGGTTTTTAGATGGAGTTTTAGAAGAGTTTATTCAAAGAGCAAAAAACATGCGAGGCTTTGATAACTCTGTAAGATCTGCTGTTAAAGGAAGAGCACTAGGATTAGGAGTATTAGGGTGGCACAGCTTATTGCAAAAGAAAGGAATAGCTTTTGAAGGGCTGCTAGCGCAGTTTAAGACTAGAGAAATATTTTCAAAAATTAAAATTGAAACAGAAAGAGCATCGCGTGCTTTAGCAGAAATATATGGAGAACCATTATGGTGTGCTGGAACAGGCCTTCGTAATACGCATTTAAGAGCTGTTGCGCCAACCGTATCAAACTCAAAACTATCTGGTAATGTTTCACCAGGTATTGAGCCTTGGGCTGCAAATGTGTTCACCGAACAAAGCGCAAAAGGAACATTTATTAGGAAGAATAAAGAACTTAAAAAAATATTAAGAAAAATTGGTATCGATAATAAAGAAACTTGGGATAAAATTCTGGAAGACGGTGGATCCGTTCAAGGAATTAAAGAACTCGACGCATGGGGATTTGATCACGCGGGAAGACTTACCCAAGAAGATGACAGGGAACCGGTAAAAAATGTATTTAAAACATTTAAAGAAATAAATCAGTTAGAACTTATTCAGCAAGCAGGTATACGACAAGACTATATTGACCAATCAGTTAGTTTAAATCTTGCGTTCCCTTCTGAATCAACACCTAAATGGTTAAACCAAGTTCATATGGAAGCGTGGAAAAGAGGCATTAAAACTCTTTATTATATGCGAACAGAATCAGTACTTAGAGGTGATATAGCGGCAGCTGCTATGGATCCTAGTTGTGTAAGCTGCGATGGTTAATTTAAATAATATATTATGACACTTAAAGAAAAAGTAGCAAAGCTTGAAGCAGAACTGCTTGAAGCAAAAAAGAAAGCGGGTAATATTATTCTCGATACAGAGGATAATGTATTTACGCAAAAAGAACTTAAGAAGATTAAGTTTTTAGAAGCGTGGGCTGTATTAGGCCCAGCAGTAGGGTTAGGAATAGGTTTACTATTTTAAAACAACAAAGGGGATGACGCCGTAATTGGTATCATCCCCTTTTGTTTTTAAGCATATAGCTTTTTTCGCTTAATTTCTTTGGTACTAGGTTCAGCATTATATGCTTTCTTTTCCCAAGGTAAACTAGGATGGCCCTCTACATAAGATTTCCCTTTATAAATAATCTTACCGTTTTTCCGCTCATACTTTCCATCATTCCAATACACATAATTATCATCATAGTTAAGCTTCCCAGCTTTCATATCTTTTATGTGTTGTTTTTCGTGTGCAATAGTTTTTTCGCGCTCTACAGGAGATAGGTTAGGGTCTATCTCTATAGTACCATTGTTGTTAGCTCTTCCGGCTACGCCATTTTCTAATTTTTTAAATGCAGATTCTTTAAATTCAACTTCTTTAAAATCTACATCTTTAAAATCTATAGCTTTAAACTCAGTGTCTTTACTTTCTTTAACACCAAGCTCCCAGCTACTCCATCCAGCAAGCATCCAAATTTTCTGCCATAACTCAGCTTCTTCATTTTTAATTGCTGCTAAATGTCTTGCTTTCCTTATTACTCTATCTAAAGGTACACCACCAAATGATGCAACTTCACCAGCCATAGTTAAAGCTTCATTGTCTAAAGAGGGCGTAAATGTATCACCCTCTTCTATTTTATTAAAAGCTCTATAAGCGCCGGCTAAATCCCGCATCTTAGAATTTAAAGGCGGGGATATAGATGTGGCTGTAATTGCGAAAGCATTTGCATCAGGCCTTTTCTTGCCAGTCTGCTGCATATAACCTTCTTTCATCATTGCATATAAAGTTGATGCAACAGCCCCAGGATTACCTGTAGACTTAGCAAAAGATGTTAAAGTGCGCTCTAACAATAAAGCATACTTTTCTTTTTTCATTTCATCATCTTCAGGATCATCTGAA
>CAACVD010001778.1_pt1 | contig 10247 bp, 12 predicted proteins | sample 2381771 | NCBI WGS metagenome assembly CAACVD01 (sample SAMEA5211965, study PRJEB30684) | marine metagenome | biome: Marine; feature: Epipelagic; material: Water | collected 2015-10-15 | depth 15 m | reverse complement strand
AACGAAATTGGTTGGGGCCATGATGGTTGGGGCGAAGAATCTTGGGGACAAGCAAATGATGCATCAGCAGAATTAACAGGTGTATCTGCAACTTCTTCTGTTGGATCAATAGCTCCTGCGGATGTAATGGGATTAACAGGTCAATCTGTAACTTCTTCTGTTGGATCAATAGCTCCTGCAGATGTAATGGGAGTAACAGGTGTATCTGCAACTTCTTCATTAGGAACTGTTAATGCAGCAGACGTAATGCTAGTAACAGGTCAATCTGCAACTTCTTCTGTAGGATCAATATCACCTGCAGATGTAATCGGATTAACTGGGCTTTCTGCTACTATTTCATTAGGTACTTCTGATGAAACTTCAAATCCTATAATAACACCAACTGGACAAGCAATGACATCAAGCGTAGGTTCTTTAGCACCTGCTGATATTATGGGCTTGACTGGATTATCCGCAACGTTTAGTATAGGGTCAGTATCAATTGATACAAGTCTAGACTTAACGTTAACTGGACAATCAGCAACGTCAAATGTAGCTGCTTTTGGAACTGCTTCGGGCTTTGGAATTCAGGCATATCAAAGTATTGACACAGGTTCAAATACTAGCTATACAGATGTTGCGTAAGCAAAATTATTAGGAGATAAATTATGGCTTCAACATACACACCTTTAGGAGTAGAACTTCAAGCAACCGGTGAAAACGCGGGAACGTGGGGAACGAAAACTAATACTAATTTACAAATCATTGAACAAATTTCTGGCGGATATACTACTCAATCAATAGCAGGTGGTGCGCAAACTACAGCTCTTCCAGTTTCTAATGGATCAACTGGAGCAACTTTATCTCACAGAATGATTGAGTTCACAGGAACTATTACAGGAAATCAAATCGTAACTATACCTTTAGATGTTCAAACTTTTTATTTTTTAAGAAACTCAACATCAGGCGCATACACAGTTCAATTTAAATATGCTTCAGGAAGTGGTGATTCATTTACTTTTGCAGCGGCCGATAAAGGCGATGCTCTTGTATTTGCTACTGCGAATGATGGAACTAATCCAGACATTGATACTTTACCAGCTGGTGATGTAACAACTACTGGAACACAAACTTTAACAAACAAAACGTTAACGTCTCCTAAAATAGGAACTTCTATTTTAGATACTAACGGAAATGAATTAGCTTTATTAACGGCAACAAGTTCAGCTGTTAATGAAATTACATTAGCAAATGCTGCAACTGGAAACGGTCCAATTATTTCTTCAACAGGTGAAACAAATGTTGATTTAAATTTAAATCCTAAAGGAACAGGAGTTCTTAAATCAGGAACAGCCGCAGTAAAAATTGCAGGTAAAGAAACTATATGGATTCCAGCAAATGCTATGTTTGGACCAACAACTAATCCTGCAGATGCAGCACAAGTTGAAACAACAGCAACAAGACCAGATTTAAAAGTATTTGATTTTGATGCTAGTACAAAACAATACACACAATTTTCAGTAGCAATGCCTAAATCATGGAATGAAGGAACAGTAACTTATCAAGTTTATTGGTCTCCTTCTACTACAAACACAGGAAATGCTATTTTTGGTTTACAAGGTGTAGCGTGTGCAGATAACGATACTATTGATGTTGCATATGGAACTGCAATAAATGTTACAGACGCTGGAATAGGAACAGTCGAAGATCAACAGGTTTCATCTGAAAGTAGTGCGATGACAGTTGCTGGATCTCCAGCAGCAGGAGAACTAACTTACTTTCAATTTTTTAGAGATGCAGCAGATGGTGGCGATACTTTTACTGGAGAATGTAGAGTTCTAGGTATTAAATTATTCTTCACTACAGACGCTGCTAACGACGCGTAAGGAGAATAAATGGCAGGATTTGGATACACAATTCTAGGTTTTGGAGCTGGGGGTGGTGTGTCGCCACAAAGTTTTGATTATCAATTCATAGCAGGTGGAGGATCAGGGAATAGAAACCAACACGGCGGTGGTGGTGGAGGCGGTGGCTTCCGAACTAATCATCCGGGTGGAACTCAATTAGAATTAACAGGTGGTGAAACTTACACAGTGACAGTTGGAGCTGGCGGAGATGGTGGACCATCTAACAATAAAGGGACAGATAGCGAAATTTATATAAGTGCACCAACAATAGATTATGAATCATCTGGCGGAGGACATGGTGGACCAGTTTCACCTTCAGATCCTACTAATGGAGGATCAGGTGGCGGAAGTTATTATAATACCGGAGGAAGTGGAAACACTCCACCTTTAAGTTCACCTCAAGCACCCGTTCAAGGTTTTCCAGGAGGAACAGGTCCTGGCCCAGGTCACACTGGAGGCGGTGGCGGAGGAGCCGGAGCCGCTGGATCCAATCCAGGGAACGGTGGAACAGGCTCTACAGTTAATATTACAGGATCACCTTTCACAGCAGCAGGAGGCGGTGGAGGAGGATATTTTTCAACAAACCCACCTGGCGGTGGAGCCGCAGGACCAGGCGGCGGTGGCGCTGGATATAACACTGGTGGAAACGGATCAGATGGCCTTGGAGGAGGCGGCGGTGGTTCTGGAAACAACATAGGACAAAGTGGAAGTGGTGGAAATGGAAAAATTTATTTTAGATACCCTAACGCTGATACAGACCCAACAGTAGCACCAGGATCCAATACTATTACAGATGTTGGAAGTGATAGATTAATTACTTTTAATGTTTCCGGAACAATGACAATAGGTGGATAATGGCTAAAAAATATGCAAAAATAAATTCACTTAATGAAGTTGTTAAAGTCTACGTTGTAGATGATAACGAAACACAATCTAGTGTAGAAGCTTTATTTGGTGATACTGACACACACATTTATAAAGAAACAAATGACTCTATTAGAGAAAGACCTGCTAACATAGGTGGAACTTATGACGCTGTTAATGATGTTTTTATTAATGCGAAACCTTATCCTTCTTGGACTCTGAATGCATCTAGAGAATGGGAAGCACCTGTAACTCAGCCAACAGAATCTCAAACAGGAGACAGATCTTTACTTTGGGATGAAGATAACCAAAAATGGGTTGGTACACAAACAGTAGACGGCGAGGAGCCCTCTCGATCTGATTGGAATCCTTCAACATCAAGTTGGGAATAAAATACTCCTTGTAAATTCTATAGTTTTTGTTACAAGAAAGAAGAATTTATGAATTTAAAATGGTCTTTTTGGATTTTTGAAAATGCTATCTCTAAAACTTTTTGTGATGAAATAGTTAATTTTGGACTTAACCAAAATAAAAAAACAGCGTTTGTAGGTGAAGAAGAACCTAAATCAAAAAAAGATCAAAAAGACTTATCTAAAATTAGAAAATCAAATATTGCCTGGTTAAGTGAACCTTGGATATATAATGAAATAAACCCTATTATAAAAACCGCAAATAAAAATGCAGGGTGGAATTATCAATGGGATTGGAATGAAGCATGTCAATTTACAATATATAATAAAGGTCAATTTTATGGATGGCACCAAGATACCTTTCCAAGTCCTTATTCCCACACTAATAGAAATCCAAATTTAAGAGGTAAAACAAGAAAGCTTTCTATGACACTACAACTTTCTGATTCAAAAGAATATACAGGTGGTGAGCTTGAATTTAGTTTGTTAACACCAAAAAACAAACAGTATGTACAAACAGTTAAAAATACTAAAAAAGGAACACTAATTGTTTTCCCAAGTTTTGTTTGGCACAGAGTAAAACCTGTAAAAAAAGGAACAAGATATTCATTAGTTAACTGGTCATGTGGAGCACCATGGGTATAAAAAACATTACAATTGTTGGAGGAGGTTCTGCTGGTTGGATGACAGCTTCAACATTAATAAAAGCTTTTCCAAATAAAAAAATTACAGTTATAGAATCACCAGATGTTCCGATCATTGGAGTAGGTGAAAGCACTTTAAATCAGATGAAATATTGGACAAATTTTTTAGGTATTGATGACAAAGAATTTATGCCGGCATGTGATGCTACTTATAAACTAGGAATTATGTTCACTGATTTTTATAAAAAAGGAAGTCGGTTTTGTTATCCTTTTGGTAAACCTGATTTAAGAGGGACTTCAAATGGATTGAATGATTGGTGGTTTATAAAATCTGTTCTTCCTAAAACAGATAATTATAATTATGCGGAAGCTTTCTATCCTCAAATGACAATGATAAATGAAAATAAATTTTTTAATAATGAAAATAATGAAATTATTTTTAATAAAAAAACAGACGTTGCCTATCATTTTAATGCAGTAAAGTTTAGTCAATGGTTAAAAGATTATTATGCAATACCCAAAGGTGTAAAATATATTAGAGAACACATAAAGTCCGTAGAGATAAATGAACAAGGAATTAAAACTTTAAACAAAAAACACAAAGCAGATTTATTTATAGACTGCACGGGATTTAAATCTTTTTTACTTGAAGAACATTTAAAAGAACCTTTTGAGTCTTATAAAGATTTGTTACCTAACGACTCTGCTTGGGCTGTTCAAAAACCTTTTAAAAATAAAAAGAAAGAACTTGTTACATATACAAACTGCACTGCCATAGAAAATGGGTGGGTTTGGAATGTTCCTTTATGGTCTAGAATAGGAACAGGATATGTTTACTCTAGTGATTTTGTCAGTGATGAAGATGCTCTAAAACAATTTCAAAAACATTTAGGAACTAAAGAATTAGATTTTAGAAATATAAAATCAAAAGTTGGTATACACAAAAGGTTGTGGGTTAAAAATGTAGTAGCGATAGGCTTGTCCGCAGGTTTTATTGAACCTTTAGAGGGTAACGGTTTATTTTCTGTTCATGAGTTTTTAAGAGTATTAATTAGAAATTTAAAAAGAGATCAATTTTCACAATGGGATAGAGATAATTTTACATACGAATGTAAATCAATATTTAAAAACTTTGCTGATTTTGTTGCACTTCATTATGCTTTGTCTCACAGAAATGATACTCCTTATTGGAAAGCTAACTTTAATAAAAGTTGGGAAGAAAAATTAATTAATTTAAAACCAAGTAACCTTCAAGGTCTTCTTTGGTCAGTTAACAATAGACTAAATTGGTATTATCCAGATAATGGCGGCTTACACTGTATAGCAGCAGGTATGAATTGGGCGCCTACTGATATTGATGAATTAGCTTATAGAAATCATATTAATGTGAAAGAAAGCATTGAAATTCAAAAAAAATCTGCGAAGATTTTAAAAGGTAGAATTAAAATATGGAGTGATTTAATTAAGACAAAACCAATATATTTTGATTACTTAAAAAATAATATCTATAAAAAAGTTAAAAAATGAAAAAAAGTTACGCTATAATTAAAAACGCAATATCCAAAGACTTAGCATTTTTTTTAAAAGATTATTTATTATTAAAATCTGAAGTCTATCATTACTATCTAAAAAACCGAGTTATCTCTCCTCTTAATGAGATGCATGGAAGAGGAGGTGATAATCAAGTCCCTAATTCTTTCAACACATATGGAGACATAGCCATGGATAACTTATTGGTTTATCTAAAACCTAAAGTAGAAAAAATAGTAGGAAGAAAATTAATAGAAACATATTCTTACTCACGTGTTTATGTAACTGGAGCAGATTTAAAAAGACATAAAGATAGATACAGTTGTGAACTATCTACTACATTAAATTTAGGTGGTGATTCTTGGCCTATATTTGTAGATACTAAAAATATTAAATTACATCCAGAAGGTAAAAAATATACTTCTCCTAATAACAAAGGATTACGAATAGATTTAGATCCCGGAGACATGATGGTTTATGAAGGTTGTAAAGTAGAACATTGGAGAGAACCTTTTACAGGTAAATTATGTATGCAGACTTTTTTACATTATAATTATAACACTAAAGAAAATGCTGTTCGTAAATGGGATGGTCGAAAACAATTAGGAACAATAGGTTTAAATTAATGCATATAATTAAAGACAATTTTTTAAATAAAGAAGAAAAAAAATATTTAGACGAAATTGTTTTGGGTGATAAATTTAATTGGTTTTGGGCTGCTAATCAAGTAACGAATGACAAAAAACCTTTCTTCTATCATATGTTATTAAATAGACCTGAAGAATCAGAAAAAAGAATAAGTGAACCTTCGTCTACACATTTTCCTTTTTTTAGAAATCTTTTAGCTAAGTTTTGTCATGCTCATCACATACCTTTAAGTAATATATACAGAGCCGCAATTAATTTAACTTTTCCTATTGGAGTTAAAAAAATAAAAAAACATGTTGATCATGATTTTCCTCACAATCAAGTTATTATTTATCTTAACGATGCTGACGGAAATACAGACATATACGATAAGAATGGAAAACTAGAAGTGTCTGTGTCTCCAAAAAAATACAGAATATTATTCTTTACAAGTAGATTACACGGTGTTAATTTACCTATAAAAAGTAAAAGAAGAGTTATAGCGGTATTTACTTTTATATAAATTATGAAAGAACATAAGTTACCTTTTGATAGTTTTGTTCAAGGATATTATATTCCAAAAAATATCTGTGATGATTTAATTAAGTTATTTAATAGATATAAAGAATATGCAAAAATAGGAAAAGTTGGCCTTGAACAATTAGATTTAGATAGAAAGAAAAGTTTAGATTTACATGTAAGTTCAACAGATACTTGTTTGTTAGATTATAATAAACAGCTTACAAAAGCTTTTGGTCTTTATGGAAAAACATATGACTTCGAGTCTCTTGGTTTTGGACACTATAACAATACGCTAGAAAATACTAATATTCAATATTATAAACCAAAAGAGGGATTTTATACATATCACGCTGAAAGATTGAATATTGCTACAACAACAAGGTGTCTTGTTTACATGACTTATTTAAATGATGTTCCAAATGGGGGGACTGAATTTAAATTTCAAAAATTAAAAGTTCCAGCGATAAAAGGTTTAACTTTGATTTGGCCTAGTGATTTTACTCATACTCACCGTGGAATAATTTCAAAAACCAAAGAAAAGTATATAGCCACTGGTTGGATGAATTATGTCTAAATTTTTTAAATATAATAATTTTTTATCTAAAAATTTATATAATAAAATATACAAAATAAGTAAAAATATTAAATGGGAAATTAATCCTAAATTAGATGGAAAATATTCCAACCACCTTACTTATCAAATTATTGACTCTGATTTAAAAAAATCAAAATTAAAACAGCCTTATAAGGAATTAGTAGATTGCATATCTGAAAAATTAAAAGTTAAAGTTTTTCCACACAATATGTATTTTAATATTTCTCAACATGGAAATGAATGTGCAATTCACAAAGATAGAGATACACAAAATACTAATATAACTTTTATATTGTATTTAACAGAAGAATGGAAAGCAGATTGGCACGGAGAAACTATGTTATATGATGAAGAGGAAACAAATATATTATTTTCATCTCTACCTTGTTCTAATACTGCTTTAATATTTGACTCCGGATTAAAACATGGTATTAGTCCTATTAGTAAGTTTTGTTTACAAGATAGAATTGTACTAGTATTACAGTTAGATATATTATGACAGAAAAAGAATTAAAAGAAAAATACTTTGAAATGGAAAAAAAATACATTGATGAAAGAGCCGTTAAAATTTCTGAAATAGCTATGAATAACAAACTTAGAGAACAGATAGAAGTTTTAAGAATAAAAAATAATGCTCTTGCAAAAATTAATGAAGAATGGTCTAGAAAGTATGCAAAAACAAAAATTTTATTAGACGAAGCACTAACAAATAAACTGTGAGCATTGTAGAAAGATTTTCTAAAAATTTAGACAATATTAAATATCCTTCTAAAAAAACATCTTGGAATATTTCAGGTACTTTAAAAAAAAGAAACGGCTTTCATAAATTTGATGTTCGAGATATGCACCAAAATACTGATGGCTTATTAACAAAAAAAGGTAGCTCTAAAACAGAGGCCGATAAAATTGTATTTGAGAGTAATAAGGACTGGGTAATTTTTGATATTGAAGAAATACATAACTACATAAAAGTTAAAAACATTAAAACTTTGTTTTTGGATGATTTGATATCAGATCTAGAATGGACTATATTCTTAAAAAAATAATTATGAAGAAAGAAATTATAGATATATTTAAAGTGCCTGTTTCTAGTACTCTTTTAAATTTAAAGAATAAAAAAGAATTAGAACAAACAATTTTTAAAATGAAGAATAGCAAAGGTAGATTTGTATCTAATTTATCAGGCTATCAATCTTATGACATAGAAAATGAAGCTGTCTTTACACCTTTATTGAGTCATATTAAAAAAATAGGTGTAGCGTTCGCAAAAGAATTAGGGCTCACAGATAAATTAAAAATAAATAATTTTTGGATAAATATAAACAGATTTAAAGACGCTAATACTTTACACAACCATCCCGATTGTATTTTATCAGGTACGTTTTATGTAAGGGTTCCTAAAAATTCAGGACCTATAGTTTTTAGACATCCTGCAGCTCCCGTAGTTTCTTTGTATTTTGATAAATATGTCCAAAATTTTAAAGCATATAACTCTTCTTTTTGGAAAATATATCCTACGGATAATCAATTATTGATATTTCCTTCATGGCTAGAACACTCTGTTGAGCCTAATATGAATCCAACAGAAGAAAGAATAACGATAGCCTTTAATTTTACATCTAAATAAGCTATATTTTTGTTTAAAAATTAGTATAATGGTATATTATGGCATTACAAAAAGTACAGTTCTTACCAGGTTTCAATAAACAGATCACAGAGACTCAAGCTGAAGGCCAATGGGTAGATGGTGATAATGTAAGATTTAGATATGGCACACCAGAAAAGATAGGTGGTTGGCAGCAGTTAGGTAATAATAAAATAACAGGCGCTGCTAGAGCTATGCATCACGTCGTAAATAAAGGTGGTCAAAAATTTTCAATTATTGGAACTAATAGAATTTTATACGCTTACTCAGGAGGCGTGTTTTATGATATACATCCTATTAGATCTACTGCTACACTTACCAACGCTTTTACTACAACTAACGGATCAGCTGTAGTTACAATTACTTTTTCTACAGGACACAGTCTTAATCCTGGAGACATTATCTTATTAGACAATTTTACAGCTATCACAGGATCAAACTTTTCGGCTTCTGATTTTGATGATAAAAAATTTATGGTTACATCGACACCAACAAACGTAACAGTAACAATCACAATGCCATCAAATGAAACTGGCTCAGGAGCAACCACGTCTGGAGGTATAAGGGTTCAGTCTTATTATTCTGTTGGACCTTCAGAACAGTTACCAGGATTTGGTTGGGGTCTAGCTACTTTTGGTGGTACAGTTGCTAACGCACTTACAACAACTTTGAACGGAGCAATCGATGCATCTACAACAACAATAGTTTTAACAAGTGTAGTTAACTTTCCATCGACAGGCACAAATCATATTTCAATAGACAGTGAAGATATTTCTTACACTGGAATCTCAGGCAACACATTAACAGGCGTGACTCGAGCAGCAAGAGGCACAACGGCAGCATCACATTCGGACGGTGCAACAATTACAAATACTTCTGACTTTATAGCGTGGGGTGAAGCAGCATCAGGTGACTTGGTAATTGATCCAGGTCTTTGGTCTATCGATAACTTTGGTGATAAAATTATTGCGTTAATACATAATGGACAAGTTTTTGAGTGGAATTCAAATGCAGCTAATGCTACAGCAACAAGAGCAACGATTATTTCTGGTGCACCAACTGCATCAAGAGATATGATTGTATCTACACCAGATCGACACTTAGTATTTTTTGGAACAGAAACAACGATTGGAACACCAAGCACTCAGGATCAAATGTTTATTAGGTTCTCTAATCAAGAGGATATTAATACTTACACTCCAACAGCTACAAACACGGCAGGTACTCAGAGACTTGCAGATGGGTCTAGAATTATGGGAGCGGTAAGAGGTCGTGATGCCATTTATGTTTGGACAGATACTGCTTTATTTACACAAAGATTTATTGGTCCGCCTTTTACATTTGGTTTTGCACAAGTAGGTACAAACTGTGGATTGATAGGACAGAACGCTGCGGTAGAAGTAGACGGTGCTGCGTATTGGTTTTCAGAGAACGGTTTCTTTAGATATGCAGGTGCTCTACAATCTCTGCCTTGTTTAGTAGAAGATTTTGTATTTAATGATTTAAACACAACGGCAAATCAAC
>CAACVD010001777.1_pt1 | contig 10250 bp, 29 predicted proteins | sample 2381771 | NCBI WGS metagenome assembly CAACVD01 (sample SAMEA5211965, study PRJEB30684) | marine metagenome | biome: Marine; feature: Epipelagic; material: Water | collected 2015-10-15 | depth 15 m | reverse complement strand
AGTATATATTTTCCTCGACGCCAAAGAGGTTTTGAAAAAAGAAGGTTGCCATTTTACTATTTTTAAAATTTTGGCGTTAATTGGAAAAAAAGCCCCCTTAATTGGGGGCTTTATTATATCTACATATACATTATATAAGTATATACACCCCGATGTGTAAAATCGTGTGCGAGTCATAAATCACCCTACACCCTTTTCCTCACATATACACGCTATATGGACACCAACGCGCATGGTATTATGGTGGTATATATGCGTACGGCGGTATGCCCAACGGTGTAGGTAAGTAAGTAATATGTATGTATTCAGTATGTAGTAAGGTATACGTAAGGAAGTATCACCGCGGTAAGGAGTACCACGGTAAATATTATTATGTCTGGAATATATTATTTCATCCAACCAATACGATCTAACCCCGCATGATATTCCTCAAACGTGATTTCATCATTATTGTATTGCTCAATTAATTTATTTAATTCAATCATAACCTTAATTATCAACACGTAAATATACGAACCATACTTCACGTATCCAAATTTATTCAACATTACTTGTGAACAGTGTGTTCATGCCTTATCAAAAATATATTTGGCTTTGTCACATGCTCATTTTTAGTATACCAGCGTTGAACATAATTCAATTATATAAAGATGTTCACGTGTGGTAATTGCGGATACTGCAATTCGACGTATATATTTTAAGGTAGGTCGAAGATAGGTTGGATGCGCAATGCAGGGGTTAATACCCCGCTTTGTTTAGACCACTCACCACCCAATGTAGGGTCATACACAATATGTACTTTAATAACCAATTAATTTATTGTAGTAACCGTTGGTTAGACTTGTACCCTAGTTGGTCACATTTGGGTAGTGTTCTAACCTAACCCATATTTGAAAGTGTATTCCTATAGGTACCTCCACTATTGTTTCGTCTTCTAACCTATATTTGCTACTAGTTAATTTCTTATTACATACTAATTTCATTCCCTCCACTTGCATCTCATAATACTCAGGTGTCCCTAATGCAATAACATCAGAAAATTTAACAGCGTGATTAATAAATTCAGTTACTTTACTACCATTTAAACCAAAGGGCGGATTACCAAGTGTAATATATTGTTTATCGTCTTCAGGATACCAATACATAAAATCACTCTCAATAACCTCATCACATTTAGGATCAATATCAATTCCAATTCTACGTTCCTTAGGTAATCGATCTAAAATAATACTATCACCAGCAGACGGCTCTATAAACGTGTATTTAGTAGTATCAAATCCTATCTCATCCATAGTGCTATTAAATGCATCCATTATCTCATCTACTGTTTCCTCAGTGGAATAGAATTGATCATGTTTAACTTTTTTATGAGTCATATTATCCAAATCAGTAATTGTCCATTCTAACTCATTGTGCTTTAAATATTTTTGTTGAGTTAGATATCTACCCTCTTCAGAATTTCTATGTACAGTCCAAGTATAATCACCATCCCTTAACATGTAATAATTCCACGTTTGCCCAGGTATTTTATTTATCCAAATCCTATGAGTTAAATCATACATTGGAGGATTTACCCGCTTAACACTATCAGTTAAAAAATCTTTGTGATTAAATGGAGTCATAGATATTTTCATACCCAATCTATTGGTAGCTCTTTTACTTAATTTTCTCTCCATTAAACGATAGTGCTTATCGTCTTCAATGTCTTCATTTAAACGACAATACCCCTCACTTTCAGGTATCATTACAGCAACATCAATATCATATATTTTTTGAAACCCAAATACGAACGATCCTATAATGTAAATATTCTCAACAGTAAAATAATCTTGAATAACATCTAATAATGTATTCTCTAATTCATCTAGTTGATCTTTACTTAATTGCTCTAATTGATTGTACTTACTTAGATCCATTTACCCTATTGAATTTACCGGGTTTTACACGTTTTTTACGTTTAGATTTTAATGTAGGTAACCATTGCATCAACTGCTCATAATGCGACTTATGACTGCTTTTACTCATGTTATTTATTGTTTAATTGTTTTATATCCATTTTAACGATGTTCCTATTTCTACCGAATTGTCCCAGTGTCCATTGTATGTCTTTTGTCTCTATAATCATTTCCCCATCACGTTCTTGATCATCACCAATTAATTCAGTATACACCAATTTAAATTTTTTTATCATATATGTTTATTTAGTTAATATTTAAAAATCAGCATCAAATACTATTTCCGCCCCGTCTGAGTCATCATCCTCATCTCCATAATACTTGTTATACAAATCATCATCCTCCTTCAAACACGTTATACAAACGATTTTAGGCGAAACCGAGGTTAACATCTGATCATACACCAATAACTCGGCTTCAAATTCGGAATCAAGGTCAAATTGGCTCCAATCACCTTCTTCACCCCATATTTTATCCCTACCAAATTCATTTATTTTCTCCTCCATGAATTCCAATATTGGAGTATCTGCCAATTGCATTGCTTCCATTACTGTAGGTTTACCACACCAACTACAATGATTATGTTTTTTCCTATTCATATCTCGTATATACGTATTAAATTGTGGATGTGTGTAGTTAAAAGCTTCGTTTGCCTCTTTTTGTTCTATATTCGTTTACTACCGTTTTATTTTTTTTCGCTTCCTTTTCCTTCATTATTTGCCTAAATATAGGACTTTCCCATTCACAACCTCTATATTTCTTCATACCGCGCTTCTTCTATTGTTTTACAAATTAATAACTTATTATCCTTCATTACCACTCTATCTGCTCCCCATTCATGAACATACATTCCTAACACTTGTTGATTTATACTTCCATCTTTATTTTGAAACATATGAGCATTTACTTCATTTAGTATTTCAAGTGCCTCGTCTTCTCTATAGAGTATGTTATAATTCATTTTGGGTAACAATTAACATTCCTACATTATCATGAGGAATATAATATTCAAATTTATATGGTTCAAGTACTTCTTTAATTATATGCTCTTGCATATTACCTGACTTGCCCGTTATTACTTCAACATGCATACTTTTATCAAACGATGCTTCAATTAAAAATAATTCTGCTTTACTAACAGCTTTTCTAATAGACATCCCATGTAAATCAATCTTATGAATCATAATTCTAATTCGTCCAGTTTTTGTTGCAATTGTTGTATTGTTTTTTTATTTTTAATACTTGGGTTTTTCTTAAGTTCAATAATCATTTTGTTTAATGATTTGATTGCGTCTAATTTATCTTGTGTTTTCATATTGAATTTATAAAATGCATGGTCCAAGCTATTAGACCATTAAGTTGTAATATTACTAGATTCCATTGTCTACGAACTAATACTTGAATTAATACACAAATGAAACCCATCATAAATAAAATAGGTTCAACAGTCCATTGTCCTGCTATTAAAAATCCTACACCCATATAACCTACTCTAGTTGATAAACGTTCTATAGGATTTAATTTCCTATCTCGAACCATTACCCTTAATATAGGCATCCATCTTGCTTTAATTTTGCTCATGAAAAAATAGATGATAATATTAAAGTTATAATAATACCTGCAAACCCAATAGCTGCTCCTATCATACTTCCTTTATACTGTTCTTCACTTTTACCTTGTCCTATTCTGTTTTCCATAACACTTGAATACTGATTAAAATTACACATAAAATTAAGCTAATAAATGTTTTAACTGTTATACCTTCTTTAAATAATAACCAAACACCAATAGCATACGTTCCTATTCCAATAGCAAAACCAACAAATCTAGCAGGCCAAAGTAAACCATCAAATGCATTTACAGTATATTTAGTACCCCAAATGTAAAAATAAGAAATAATTAAACCAGCACAAGCTAGTATAAATTCATTTTTCCTAAACCAATCTGTTGTTTTTAAAAATTGACCATTTAACTGTAAAAATACAAGAAAATGCCCTATTGTAAACCAAAATACTCCTACTAATAATTTACTATAATCTATCATTATGTATTCATTACGTTTTTATAAGCTTCCTCATATATAGTTTGCAAAGGCCAATGAGGATAATGAGCTTTAATTTTGCTAACTTCCTCTAACATAGCATTTCTTTGACCATGTTCGTAAGCACTATATAACAAATCTTCTATTTTCATTACCACCATCTCCAAGTTAAACGACAAATAATTAAATATAAATTTAATTCATTCCAATCATCTTCATCAACATCACCTTTAGCAAAATAAGTGAAACCAAATAATGCACCGTCTCCCATTAATGTAATACTAAAATCCATTTATTTAATTTTTTTTCTAGATCTACGTCTAGGTTTAGGTTTAACTTCAATATTCATATCATAAGGCATTCCGTGTCTGCCATAATAATTTCTTAGTTCAGGATCATTTAAAAGATCTCTGCGTTGTGAGTCATGCCCCCATTTTATTGCCTTTAGTAATGCATAAACGTATACTACAAATATAACAAAACCTACTATGAACATAACCTTCATTTGTGTTGTTATCATCGCTTGCGTCTTTTAAGTTGATATTTTTCTGCAGCCAATGCTCTGTAATAGTCATTTCTTCTCTGTCTAATACAAATAGCAAACGCTAAAATAGATGGAACCCAAATTCCAACAAATATACCCTCTAATTGATAACCACTAAACCATAATCCTACTGAATATAAAAATGATAAAAATGATAATACAACTGGGTAATATAATCGAATGTAAAATTTAATTTGTTTCATAAGCATAAATTGATGGAAGTCCTGAATATTTACAAATTAATTTAGGATCGACTTCCAAAAGATCCACATCTAATTCATCTTCAATTTGATAATGTATTCCCGACATACACATACTATAACATTAATTTTTTATTCTCTAAAAACATCCAAAAACGCTCTAACCATAAATTGATTTTAACATCTTCAATAAGGTCTTCACCATCAGCTCCGTTTTCTTTTTTTCCAGCAACATAAGCTATTCCCATATCACAATAGTCTCTAGCTTTATCTCGTTCCCCCAATTTATAAAATTCTTTTGCCTGATCCAAGCAATAATGTAAATTTTGTTTTTCTATGTTTGCCATAATTTTACTCTATTTGGAGGCACTTGCATTAATTTATTATACATTTTGATGAGGTAGTTGCCTCTTTCTGTTACACCAAAACATTTTTTACGTCTATAACCATCAACAACAATCCAATCTCCTTCTTTAATCATAAGCTTCTCTTATTTGATATAATCTAGCTGGGATAACATACTTTATATTGCAAGTATCACAACATCTACCCTTACCATTATTTAATGGATCTGGATTATGTCCATAATCTTTTATTTTTATTTCACAAACTACACACTTCATATTAAAACGGTAAAGGTTCATCTTTTTCTGGTGGTTCTGAAATATCATCTAATTTTCTAGTATTAAATGATGCAAATGGAGTATCATATATTGATTTAATATTAACATCATATCCATCTTTAATAGCTTTTTTTATTTTATGAGCTATCATTCTAGCATGATAATCATTATCAGCTGTAATATACATGTCTAATTCAATAGCATAACGCTTATCCTTAGTATAAAACATAGTATTATCCATTTTCAATCATTAATTTATTAATATCATTTCTCGTTTGCCATCCTACAACATCCCATTCTTGTTGATTATCAGGTAAATTTTCATCTATAATTGCAACTTCAAATGTAGTAGCTTCTTCCAATTTAGTAACTGGGCCTCTAACTCCATTTTTTCCACCACTATAAAAACCTTCACCAGCCACAACTGAAATAAACACATTAGGTTTTAACTCAAGTGATGCATGTATCCCATTTTTAGTAACTGGGTGTGTTTTAAATTCTAAATCATTAAATGTTTTACTCATCTTCTATAGTTTTTACTACCATAACCTTAATTTTACTCCGTGAATATACGAACCTTTTCTCAGGTAACCACATTTTTGCGCATAAAAAGACGTCATATAAATGACGCTAATATGACCCTAATGTTCCATATGTATAACCATACATTAAATTATTTAACATGAAAAAAGTATTTTTATCAATTTTATTATTAGGATCAATGAGCTTAATGGCTCAAGAAGTAACTACTTATGAACAATTAAGTGATGATAAAATAAAGGTAACTGTGTATAATGGAGAAAAAATTATACAAGAGGGATATCTTATTAAAGATGGTGATAAATTAAGAAATAATGGGATTTGGAAACAATATGATAATGAAGGTAATCTTACCTTAAAAGTAAAGTATGTTAAAGGTAAACGTACAGAAACTGTAGCTTATCAAGATAATCAAGTAATTAAAATTTATCGCAAAGATTAAAAGAAGGAGCTTAATAGCTCCTCTTTTTATTTTAAAATGTGTACCTGCACTATTTAAATCTTTTGAAGTGTGCTTTTAAATTTTCATCAATATAATCATAGTTTACTGATCTAAATTCTTCAAATTCATTTTTAATTTCGCTATTATTCATTCTTCTGATATCCGATCCATGAGTTTTAACAAAATCAACAATAATATCCATTGGTATATCTTTTAATATTCTATCTTTTAGCATTTTAGCTACTGTATCTGTGTACTTTTTTTCATCATCACTCATTTCTTCTTCATCAATAGCTGTAAATTCTTGTTGATCTAAACCTGCTAATCTATCACCTTGAGCTTGAATAGCATCTAAATGTTTTAACATTTCAATACCTAAATGATCAACTACATCCTCAGCCATAAATGGATCTTCTTCAACTAAATCAAAATATAAATCTTGAAATGCTTCTAGAAATTTAGATTTTAATGGGATACTAAGTAAACCTTCAATACGAGCACCTTCACGTGAAGTTACTTCTTTTACTTCTTTTTCTTTGGCCATTTGAGTTTGATTATCTTTATGTAGCTTTTCGATGTGACGTAAAAATTTATCAGAAGACATGTGTGGACGGCTTTCTTTTGCTTCTTCCATTTTAGAAGCCATAAATTTACCTACTGTTGGTTCAATATCCATACCTTGATCTTTTATAGTGTTTTTAATTTCAGCATGGAAATCTCCAAAAAACATACTTGCTTCTTTAGTAGCACCATCTTCTAATGCTTCAATAGCATTTTGTAAATGGCTATTTTCTCTATGGTAATTTACATCTTCAAAAGAATCTGATAGAGCCTGTAGTGTTTGAAGGTCAGTATCAACCCCTGCTTTTAGGCCTGCCATTAACATCCCATCATAATCAAAATCAGTTGAAAATTTATCTCCTGCTCTGAATTCCTCGTAAATATCTGTTAAATTATATTTGCTCATTATTTTTTAGATTTTGGTTTTCTACCTCTTCTTGGTTTTCCTTTTGCAGCAGCAGCTACGTCACCAGCTTGATTTGCAACTTCTTTAGCAGCAGCAGCTACATCTTTAAGTTCTTGCTTAACGTTTTTTGCTCTACGTTTTACTTCTTTAGCAACTTCTTTTACATCTTCAACTGCATCTTCGATTTCATCAGGAATATAATCTCCATCTCTATCGTTGATTTTACCTTTTCTATAAAAACCGAAATAATAAACGGCAGCTCCGATTACTAAAACTACTACTATAAGACCTATGATTTTTAACATAATAAATTAATTGGTTATAATTTTTTGTTTATTATAAATATATAAAAATTAAGCTAAATTATATTTTTGTTTATATTTACTAATAAATGATCTACCAACAGCTAAATCAATTATCTCCGCTTTTTCAGGTACACCAGGTAACTTTTTAGCACTAATAATATAATCAATATTTTTGTTAAATACTTTAATTTTAGTTTTAGCATTTGAACGATTTGATGTTTTAAATACCATTACAACAGGATTTTTACCATACATTCTTTGATCAATATCTGGTTTTGTTTTTTCACCTGCTTTAAATTTAGTTTCTACTAAATAACAACCATTTGGATTTTTATTCACATCATATTTATAGATCATATCTTCGGTATTTAATACCCACTGATCTAATTTTTCTACTTGTTCACTTGGTCTACCTCTACTCATTATTTTCTATATTTTTTAGCCACATAATCACCCTCTAAATGAGATTTAACTATATGACAATGTTTACAATTTAATTGGTAATTACTTGGTTGTTCACCTTCTAATGTACGTTTAATATTTGAATCAACATGGTCAACATCTAACATTGATGATTGTGCTTTGGTGTGTAATGTAGGATAAGCTTTTACAGGGTCAAAACCACAACTTTCACATTGGTGTTCTCCTTTTAACCATTTTTCTACTTTATACATTAAGTGAGGTCTATCTAACCTAATAGCGGCACCACAAATATGTTTATATTGTGAATGCTTTTGACAGACTACAGACTTATACCTTCTCGGATTATCACACCAAGTTACTCTACACTTCTCTTTTATCTCCATGTACAATTTTAACTGTTGGGAATCTTAAACTAATCCCACCTTTATCGTTTTTGGTTTCTTCAAAGTATTGAACAGTAATAACTTTACCTACAATTGAACCATCTATATATTGTAATCTTTGTTCATGAGTCCAACCACTACCAACTTTTACTTTATGACCCTTATGTTCAATCCATACTTGTGATAGCATTGGTACTGTTTCTGATCTACCATTAACTACTATCTCATGATCATCAATATCAAAATCAATTACTTCATATTCAGCATCAAAGAATTTCTTTACTTTAAGTAGATTTTTAGTACGTTTACCTTCATAAGGAACATCTTTACGTAACATAAATCCTTCCCATTTATTATCAGTTGCTAATTGACTCCATTTATCAAAATGTCTACCATCTGTGATAACATACTGATGTGTATAGCGCAAAATATCACTATTAATAAATCTACTTGTTAAAAATCCCCTTAATGCTCTTAATCTTTCACTTAATATAGGACCACCTTCTTGATTCTCAAAATTAGGTTTATGAATCATATCAAAAATCATATAAGCAGGATTTTCAATTTGATGATCTTTACGTCTTAATTGTTTCATTACACCTTGAAAATCTTCATTTCCATTTTCATCAATTAAGCAAATCTCACCATCAAATACAGTATTAATAATACCTGTTGCTTCAATAGCTTCTTTTACTTTATTTAATGTAGTTAATTCTTTACCCATTCTAGAGTAAAGTGTACATTCACCTTCATAATTAACTACTGCTAAACATCTAACACCATCTAATTTTCGTGATGCCCACCAGTTATCATTCTGCCAATCACATTTACCATCATATTCTTTAGCTAATGCAACTGAAAATGTTGGGATTAAACCTGGGATTGCTTTATTAATTACCTTATCTCCAGCTCTAATATCTAAGTTCTTATCTATAATTTTATAAATAGATTCATCTTCTAAACCATTTACTAATTTAATAGCATCATGACCAGTAACTTCCCTATTCATTAATTTATCTAATACTTCAAATAAATCTAAACTGTGACGTTCCTTTAAATGTGAATTTTTAATACAAGTTTTACTTGTAACATAGAATTGCTTAAACGGATTATAAGTGTATTCTAATGCCTTATGTATAAATGGACTTGCTTCCTTAATTATTTGTACTTTATCAGTGCTACTACTTGTAGCTCTCATTTCTTCAATAAAATTTTCTATTCTTAATGACATAACCTTTATTTATTTATTTTTGCTTCTAATGCTTTTATATGTTTACATTTACCATCCTTAGCCATCCATTTACCAGGACAATTACAATAGTAATTATTTGAGCCAGGGTAATATGATGTTTTATATTTAATATCTGGATTACTACCACTAGCATTTATTTCAATTATTGGATCTAATCTTTTAGGTTTAGGTTTAATCCACTCAATATCTTCAACAGTAGTACCCTCAATAACTTCCTTCCATAATGGCATTAAATATGTTTTACCATTATTTTTAAATATAGTAGGAGGCATAACTGAGTGTTCGTACTTATACTTAAATCTTCGTGCAAATACAGAATGACCAAAACCACTACCTGGTATGCTTAAAGCACCATTAGTGTGTACTATCCTAGTTCTATAATTTCCGTGTTTATTTAAATTTTTGAATTCCCAGAGGGCCATAACCTTAATTTTACCTTGTAAATATACGAAAAATAATTATGGGAACCAAATTGGTTCCCATTTTTCTTATGTTTTTCTTTTCTATAGTATTTTTTCTTATTCCTATGAGGTGTAGGAAGTTTCATGGCATCATACCATTCATGCTGTGTAAGT
>CAACVD010001775.1_pt1 | contig 10251 bp, 13 predicted proteins | sample 2381771 | NCBI WGS metagenome assembly CAACVD01 (sample SAMEA5211965, study PRJEB30684) | marine metagenome | biome: Marine; feature: Epipelagic; material: Water | collected 2015-10-15 | depth 15 m | reverse complement strand
CTCTCTTGGCTGTATTTCTAATATAGAAGCTATGACGTGCAGCTCATTCGCGTCAGCAGCTTGTACTTTTAATATCTCACTCTCTTCCATTACAAGGGGTTGAGATAAAAGTTCTGTTGTTGCTTTGGATGCTATGGCTTTATCTTTAAATAAATTAAATATAGTACCACTAGAATTTACTAATGTAATAGTTATTGTACTTCCTGATCCAGCATCCTCAGATACTAATAATGATTTAATAACAGCTGTTTTGAAACTAGGCACTGTATACAGTGTAGTTAAATCTGTTGTCGTTAAATCTACTTTTTTATTTATAAAACTATTAGCCATTAATTTACAAAGAAGTTAAATGCTTCTACTTCATCCTTTAATTCTTGTTGATATGTTGAGTTTAATTTTTCTACTATAGCATCTAAATCTCTAGTCTGAGCTTCTGCTACTGTATAATCATATTCTGGTGAAGGTCTAGTTATTACTTGTGCTATTTTTGCCATTATCTTCTACCATCTGGTTGAACATCTAATCTAAAAGTTCCTAGTTTCCAACTTTGACTAGCTGCTGTATTTTCTATTTTCATAGCTATCGCTCTTGCTCTTGCACGTGTATCTACTTTTGTAGTAGATGTTGTAATATCAAATGGTCCAAGTGCTGAGCTAGCTTGTGTATTATTCGGATAATTTCTTAATTCTAATGTAACTCTTGTTGTACCTGTTTGAGATATAAAGTCAGGTACGAATCTTCTTATCTTCATTAAAAATTCACCGTCTCCTCTAAAGGTTGCAACACCTGTTGCTTGTCCAGTTCCTGACGCTCTTGCTTGTGTAATATCAAAATCTCCTGATGAAACGTTAGCAGTCACTGCAGTAATTGTTCCATTTTTATTTTGATCAGTGCCTATTTCATGTTCATAGTAAGTTGTTATTCCTTCTGTATTACCCACAACATCGAAAGAAGTATCTGTGTCTGCATCGTATTCTGTTGCATGCGGACTTCCAAATACTGCTGAATCTCTCCACATAGTTCTAGCTAAACTTCCATTTGTCCATACAGGTCTTTGTGGTGATGAGTCAAAATAATTATATGCAACCATTCTGTTTACAACAGAAGATGTTGAAGTAGGATAGAACCAAATAACTTCACCAAACAAGTTATTTAATCCTGCAGAAATCATTTGATTACCAGATGTTAAATTAACATCGTCGTAAACATAGTCTTCTACTAAACAAGGTAGTGATTCTAATTTACCAGCATATCTAAAGAAACCATTCTCTGACATCCAATATGCAGAACCATCAACTTCAACACATGCATTCTGTCCAACAAGTCCACAGTTAGTTCCAACTTGTGCAAACGCAAAGGTAAATGGTTGACCAACAAAACGTTGAGTGAACAATGCAGTATCGGTCCAAACATAAATTGCATCTCTACCTCTTATTGCTCCTCTGATCTGTGATCCGTCGGCCAGTCTCTGTGTGCCAGCTGTATTGATTGCTGTTGGAGTATAAGTATTTATATCTTCTTGATCCGAGAATCTAATAAACATATCGTCTTGTGTTAGTGGATCACCTATCGTTGTTTCTGTGCCATAAAATACTAAGTGTCTATCAGGAGTAGATACAACCATGTGACGTGATGCTGTTGGTGCTCCAGATATAACGGTTGCTCTTGTTGTCGTTGCATTTGATAATGAAGAGTCCCATTCGAAACATGCACTGTTGTGTATTAAACAAATAGCTTTATCTCCAAAATTATCTATAGACCACATACCAGGTTCAATAACTAAGTCACCTGATGCCGCTTCACCCCATGCAACATAATCAGTTGTATTAGTAATTGTTGCGCCATCGCTGTGAGAAGCCGCTGTCGTGTTTCTTACTCCTCTTGTAACACCTGTTAAAGTGTTTGTTGAAACTCCTGTGTAAGATATTTCTTCAGAACCAATCTGAATAAAATTAGTTCCGGTGTCTGGAAACTGAGAAGCATCTGTTAAAACAATTGTAGTTGTAGATGAGTTTATTGCACCATTTAAAGTAGTAGTAATGGCTCCTGCTGCTTCACCACCCCAAGACCCTAAACCATAACCAAATCCTTTTGCCTGCACCGCTGGTCCAATATGATAGTAGTGTTGAACTCTGATCCCGCCTGAAGTAGTAGCACCACTTCCTGATTCGTTTGAAGGCATTGTAATAGTTAAAGTTGTTGTAGAAGGTACGCTTGTTACCATAAATTTTTTATCATCAAAATCAGAAGCACCAAAGTTGGACCCTGTTATCGTTGTAAAATTATCTAAAAGAATAATATCATCTTCTTGTATGTTATGTGCTGAAGCAAAAGTTATAGTGACTACAGCTGATCCATTAGTTGTACTAAAAGCACTTGTAAGAGTAGTCGTTGATTTGATAGGATGTATGTCGTAAAACACACCTCCTGAGTAGGCATATAAAATAGCATTAGTTCCTATGATTGCATACTTTCTACCTAAACTATTTACAAAATGATGAAGACCTCTTGCAGCTCCTGTTAAATCGCTTGTTCCTAATTGTTTCCAACCACCTATTTTTTCAGGTGTGCCATATCTAAATCTAACGTTATCGCAGTCTACCCACTGGCCTTCAGCTGTAGTTTCTGAGATTTGTTTGTTTATACCTGGTTGGAATCCTATTTTCTGTAGCATAATCGCCTATATTACATATTTTTTGGTTAATATAAACCATATAAATCTACTATTTTCTGTAGATACTGTTGATCTACATTATCACATGAGAAATTAAAAGATATAATTGTTTTTCTTGTCTGCCAAATAACCGTAGGTGCTCTATGTATAAACATACTTGGAAAAATTACCACATCTCCCTCTTGAGCATCAACAGTTATTAATCTAGAAGTTGTGGGTTCTATGATTTGAGTCTTAGGAGCGGCTTCTTTTAATTCCAAATAGTATACTCCTGTAAAGTTTTCTCCATGGACATGCCACCCGTGAGTGTCTTCTTTACTGTATTGTTGAAACCAAAGATCGTATAATCTTACGTCACGTAGTCCCAACCTTTTAACTTGAGTTTCAAAGTGATCCATTAAGTCTTTAAGAATAATTTTAGTCCAAGGTCTGGTATCATCTCTTTTTCTATCCCAATCTAACTTAGAAATAGAATCAGTATAATAACTATCTACTTGTTTTAAATTACCAGATTGTTGTTCTTCAATTAAAGTTAGTAAAGTATCTTTAAGTTCCTTATGTTTTTCAAACTTACTTGTTAAAATAGGAAAATTAAAATCAATCATTACTCTATATTAATAGTTAAAGATAATTTACTATGTTTCATAGTAGTAACTTTATGATATGTTTCTTTTGGAATAATAACAGTTTCTTGTGGACTCAATAATATTTCTTTACCACCTACAACCCAATCAGAAGTGCCATAGATCTGTTTAGCAATAACATCATAGGTATGAGTGTGATCTCCCCAGCTAACTCTTTGTCCTGGTTTAGAAAAGTAAAAATTGCCATTTATTTTTAACCCTGTTGCTTTTGTTAACTTATCATTTAGTATTCTTAAATCTTCATTTAGATCTAACACATTTGATATTATAGTTGTAAACCCAAGATCATAAAACTGTTTCCATCTATCAAAGTTTAGATAACCAGTTACATCAAAAAATAAATCAGAATTTAATTTTTCATTATTAGTTATTATTTCTACAGAAGGTTGATTCCAAGGATATCTAAAAGGCCACCTTTTAGATATTTTTAAAAAATTAAATATGTCTTTTTCTGTAAGAGTTATTTTAGAACCTTTTATTAATACTTCCAATATTTCAAGGTCTTGTTTTTGAAAACCTCTAATCTTTGTCATCTGTCTCCTGTCCTTCAAGAGCTTTAGCATCAGAACTAGTTTGTCTATATCTTACATCATCAGAAAAATTTTCTTGCCATTCAGCAACCATTCTCATTAAAGCATTTCCAAAATCTTTTAATGCGTCTGCTGTAAAATATATATGTTTCTTTCTAGCTATAATTTCTAATTCTTTATCTGAAAACTCTATTGTACAAGATCCATCTTTTTTTTGTTTAAATTGCATACTATCTTATAACTTCTTTCTTAGAAGACCTCATTCCCCAATAAGGTCTTTGGTCCATAAAATTATTTGTATGAGGCCCGTTAGCATCAACATAATGAAGAAAACATTGAGCTTGCCAATCTCCTAAAAATTCTTTTCTTCCATGTTTTAAATCCATACCTAAATATACAACAGCATTACCAGGTTTAGTTACACATTCTTTACCATCTATAAATATAGGCCAACCTATATCACCTCCTATATGCACTGTTACACTTATCTCACAAGCAGGTCTATCAGTGTGTGTTTTTAAATCTGCAAATTTAGTATACATTCTCCAATAACTATAAGTACCTAATAATTTTTTACCTGTTTCTTTTTCCATTAAATTTTGTTTTTCTAATGATAAAGCTTCCATTATAGGATCACCATAAAAACGAGTGTCCATGTTTTTACATGCCGTATCAAAAGTACCATCTCCTACAGGTTGTGATCCTAAATTTGTTCTATGTTTTATTTCACAATATTTATTTAATAATTTTACTTCACTTTTTGTTAAAAAATTTTTTATTATTTTATATTTAAAGTCTTTTCCTATAACGCCCATGATACCACCGAATATCTAGTGCCTTCTGTAACCGGTGTAACAGTATGTGGATACATAAAATTACTTGGCCAGATAATGCATCTGTTAGCTTTTTTTTCAATTTCAACCTCATTATTAGTTATAATATTTTTAAACTTTAAAGCACCTCCTTTATAGTCATCATTAACAAAAAAAATTAAACTAAGGGTTCTATGTAAGACTGTAGAAGCGTCTACATGGAATTTATAATGACCGTTATTACCATATTTTAAAATCTGTAATTCAGTCATCTTTACTCCATGATTAATTTTTAATTCTTGAAAATAGTCTTCATATAATTTTTTAAATGCCCAAGATAAAAGATTAGTCCAATGTGCTTCAGTAATAGAACCTTTTAAATTACTAGGATGCCAAACTAAAGTATCTCTATGTTTTTTATTAACTGTTGCTTCTCCACCATTTACTATTGATGCATCTTCAAATTTTTCTGTCACATCTAAAACTTTTCTAAAATTAATTAATGTTTCTTTAGGAAATATATCATCCCATACTCTAATGTAATCTACAAGATTATCTTTTATTTCCATGATATTTTATTCCAAAAACGTGTTTTATAAACATGTATTACTTTACTTGTAGTCCACCATTTAGCTGCATTAGCTTCTTTCTTTGATCTAGACTTTACTTTCATTTTCCAACTTTCTTTTTTAAAAGGTATTACTTGAACATAAGGAGTGCCTTCTTTTATAGTAGTTTTTTGATAAGGATACTTATCTCCATTCATAATAAACGGAAAATTTACTTCTGTAGGAAATGTATCTGTATCTACTATTCCTGGAATTATACTAAACCTATCGTCTGCATTATTCATAGGAGGTAAAAATAAACATGAGTACCCAGGAGGTGTTTTTATTACCCATGGGTTTCTAATTTTATGAATTACTAAATTACTATTTTTTTGTCCAAAAGGACACTTATCTCCAACTTGTTTAAGTGGATGAAAGTCTTGATTATTTTGTTGAGTTACATTTAAACCATCTCCTAAATCTCCTAATAAACCTCTAAGTCCAACTGTTTTTCCTGTTGCTAAAGTTCCTTTAGGATCAGGCACATTATGTTCAATGTACATATCTATTGGCATTTTTAAAATATAACCTGTAGTTAAAGTATCTAAAAAAGGCATACATCCTTTAATAGTTAGGTCTAGTGGAGTGTGTTCTAAATCTTTATACCATTGAGGTATTTGTAATTTACAAGGTATTGGATAATTATCTTTTAAATCCACATAATCTTGTGGAGCGATAAACTCTATATTTCTTTCAAACATTTATTGAAAGTATATTATATTCTAAGGTATTTGTAAAGGGTGTACGAATGAAATAGAATTGTCAGTACAATATTGTTCCCAACTTTTTCCTAAAGGATAGCTAAGAGAAGAAGTGTCTAAACTATTTAAATAAGTTAAATAATTATTACATACAGTATACATAGAATTACTTGAATTCTCTCTTACAAAATCTCCTAATCTATCTGTTATGTTTTTAAGATATCCATCTAAATCTGCTTGAGCTCCAAAATTAATTAACTTATCTTTAGTACTATCAGATACCTGACGATTTAGATTATTTGCAGCTCTTGTTAAACCATCATCGTAATCAGTTATTGTAACATTAGTTCCATCATAAGTAATACCTGCAGTATTAAGTTGAAGTTTAGTAAAATTAGAATCACTAATATCTTTTATTACACAAAGACTTTGCATTATGTTTAATGCATCTCTATCACTATCGTTTGCAGCGATATGTACAAGATTATTATCTGAAGTAAAAATTGCGTATGCCATAATTAATGTGAATTCTCGTAAAGAATTATTCCTCCTGGTCCTCCAGTAGTTCCTGCTTGAGGTTGTCCATTAGCTGGTCCTGGTCCGCCTCCGCCACCTTGTCCTAAAGGTGTTGGTGAAAGATCACTTGGTGCCCATAAAAATCCTCTAGTAAAATTTTCCGATTCAGCTCCTGGTGCTGATCCATCAGTGCCATTGCTTCCGTTAGGTTGGTCAGTTTGTGGAAAGCCTCCGCCTCCGCCATTACCACCGTTTGTAGTAACTAAGTTAGCAATAGTACATGCAGATCCAGCAGATCCTGTTGATCCGGTACCTCCGCCGCCAGCCCCACCTGTTCCTCCGGCAGGAATCGCAAATGCATAAGTTGTTCCACCTGTTACATCTCCGCTAAAAAAACCAAATCCACCAGCTCCACCAGATCCCCCGGGATTTCGGCCACCTCCGCCGCCTCCGCCGCCACCTGGCGCATAAACGTAAGCTTGAAATTTTGATGCGTTAGGGTTAGCAACAAAGTTACCTGAAGCAGGTCCTTTTGTAGCTCTAACTAATTGCATGTTAGCTCCACCTGATCCAGATGCAGCTGCAATAACTCTTCCTGATCCATCAATAGTAACTGTAGATGCTGTGAAAGTACCTTTTGCTGATTTAATTATTCTTGGCATTTATCCTCCTAGTCAACCATTTCTACATAAGAAACATGGAAAGCTAAATCATTGGCAGCGCCAGCAGTTACAGCTATTAAATCTGTTTCGTCTAAGTAGATGGGTCTTGAAATTAAGTCTAAAGTTGAATCTGCAGGTACAGATATTGTACTTGCAATTTTATAATAAGTTGATCCATTGTCGTTACTAATTTCTACTGTTGCGTCAGCAGCATTAGTACCATCAATGTTTGCAATTAAGATTGTATCTATTCTAACTGCAGTTTCTGCAGGAACGTCAATCATAGTAGTTCTGTTTGTATCAGATAAACTACCCATAGAATTTTTAGGTGTTATCGTTGCTATATTAACTAAATTTGGTGTTGCCATTTTTTATTCTCCTTTGATATTAATACCCGAAAACCATGGCAAAGACAAGACCTTTTCCATCGGTAGTTGCGATTTGTGTTGAGCTTGATGTAGCATTAGTTATTTTAACTCTACCAGTTCCATCTGGAGCTAAAGTCATATCTCCATTTGAACCATCTGTAAGAGTAACTGTTCCAGCGCTAGTTCCACCATTTGTGTTTAAAATTAGGTCCGAAGCTCCACCTGTAGTTAGTGTAAGCGTTCCAGCCCCATTAGAGTTGATAGTAGCTGCTGCCCCAGAATCTCCGACTGTTAAAGTATCAGCCGACGCTACTACATCCCCTGTTCCATCTGGAGTAAGTGTTATATTTCCGTTAGAACCATCAGTAATTGTTATGTTACCTGAGTTGGTTCCACTGTTTGTGTTTAAAACTAAATCAGATGCACCACCTGTAGTTAGTGTAAGTGTTCCTGCACCATTTGAAGATATCGTTGCTGCAGCGGCAGCATCCCCAACTGTTAATGTATCAGCAACGGCTTTAACATCTCCTGTTCCATTTGGAGTAAGTGTTATGTCTCCATTAGATCCATCTGTAATTGCAATTGTACCGGAGTTTGTTCCGCTATTTGTATCTAAAATTAAATCGTGTGCACCACTTGATGTTAATGTTGCGTTTGCTGCACCAGTTCCAATTTTAGTTTCTCCAGATCCTTTTGGAATAATTGCTACATCGATATTTGTATCACCACCTGTTGCAGATATACTTGGCGAATTACCTGTTGCAGCGTTTGTTACATCAAATTGATTTACTGCTGAAGCAGTTGTTTGAAATATAATTTGTTCATTTCCGTTTTCATCATTAATTCCATGCGCATCATCAATACCAATATTAAAACTGTTAGTATCTAAATCGCCACCTAATTGTGGTGAAGTATCTGCAGCTACACTTGCTATACCAGTTCCAATTGCTAGTGTATCTATATCAGGATTAGTTCCATCGTTTGCTGTTGCAAAAACAATTTGATCACCTTTGTCTGTTGCTGAAAAAGTAAATGAATCTCCTGAACCAGAAGCATATTTAAATTGTACTGTATAAGCACCTGAAGTTGAATTTCTTAAAAAATAAAAGTTTTGAACATCAATTGGAATAGTTACAATTTGGTTTCCTGTAATTGTACCAGTAAACTCAATCATTCTGTGAGCTAAAACAGCACCAGTTGATCCATCAGAAACTGAAAGAGCTGTTGTATCTGCACCACCTGCTATATCTTGTGCAGAGTATCCCCCTGAAATTTGTTCAATAACAGATAAGTTAGTATTAGTTTTAGTTCCCCAAGTTCCGGCATTTTCTCCAGTTGCTTGAAGTTCTATACCTAAAGGTGTGTATGTTGATGCCATATAATCTCCTAATTATGCAACGTCACTATAACTTGTATTTGATCCGGTTGCAACACTTGTATACGATGTATTTGATCCAGTGTCAATATTTTGATATGCTTGAATAAATAAGTTTCCAACAGAAGAAGTTGCAGAATTTCCTGTTAATCCCATAACAACAGGTGGCTCTAAAGAACCTACAGAAGCTGTCATAGAAACTCCTGTTAATCCCATAACTTGATCTGAAGGATCTATTGATCCAATAGATGTTGTTGCAGAAACACCAGTAGGAATTACAATTGGGTTTGAAGAAATACTTACACTACCAAGACTTACTGTTGCAACTCCTGCTGTTGAAACTCCTATTACATCTGCAGGAGTTAAACTTCCTACAGCTGATGTCATTCCTTGACCTGTTAATCCTATAACATCAGATGTTGTTAAAGATCCAACGCTTGTTGTTGCAGAAACTCCTGTTGGTTCTACAACTACATTACCAATCATTGTAATTGATCCAACACTTGTTGTTGCAGAAACTCCTGTTAGTCCCATTACATCTGCAGGTGATAATGATCCAACACTTGTTGTTGCAGCTACACCTTCAAGTAATACTGTTCCTTGAATACCCCAACCTTCGTTGTTGTTCCATTCACCTCTACCCCAACCAGAACCTATTTCTGCAGATACTGATACAGAACCAACAGATGTTGTTGCAACACCTGCACTTGTTAAGTTTACTATAAAAGTTCCACTCCAACCATCTTCACCCCAACCGTCAGAACCCCATCCTGCTTCAGGAAAAGATTTTACTTCTCCAACAGCAGTTGTTGCTGAAACACCTGTTAATGAAACTGTTGTTAAATTAGATTGCCATGAGTTTTCGTTCCATGCTACCGAGGGATCATCGCCGCCCCAAATTGATGTAGCCATAAGGACTTCCTCCTTACGCTATACGAATTATCGCGTCTGTTGCGTCCGCTGTAGGAAATTGAATTGTAAAAGTTCCGCTAGTTACAGTTTTGTCAGAACCAAATGCTATAACTGCACAAGCCGGATCACCACTTGCTGAATCATTATAAATTACTGCACCGTTTGCAGTGAATGAAGCAGAAGTATAACTTACATCTGAAAAATCACAAACAGCTGTTGTGCTATCTGTTGTTGGAGTCACGCTTGTAAGAGTTGCTCCACCTGCTGTGTAAGCTGTTCCGGATGAATTAGTAATTTCATTTGATGTTGAATAAGCTGTAGTTGAAGCTCCTAAAGAAGCTGAACTTGTGTATAAAGCTATTTTAAAAGTGTTTCCAGTTGTAGCTGTAAAATCATGAACTCCTTTTAAAAGTTCTACTTTGAAACTTGTACAAATTGCCGATGTTATT
>CAACVD010001774.1_pt1 | contig 10252 bp, 11 predicted proteins | sample 2381771 | NCBI WGS metagenome assembly CAACVD01 (sample SAMEA5211965, study PRJEB30684) | marine metagenome | biome: Marine; feature: Epipelagic; material: Water | collected 2015-10-15 | depth 15 m | reverse complement strand
CAGTACTTCCGCCACCAGTACTTCCGCCACCAGTACTTCCGCCACCAGTACTTCCACCGCCAGTACTTCCGCCAGAGTCGCTGCCAGAGTCGTTGCCAGAATCACCACCTTCGCCACCAATATCAGATCCGCCGCCACCTCCAGAAGAGTCTCCTGGGTTTCCAACTTCACCACCGATGTCCATGCCACCGCCACCTCCAAAGGAGTCGCCAGCACCAGAGCTTCCACCACCATCGCCACCAAATAAGCCATACTTTAGCTCAAAAGGATCTACATAGTCTGCCACTGTGAAAGTGTGATTATCATTCCATATTTGTTTGTCGAATATCATTCGCAATCACTAAACCTATTTTTCTTACCGAACCATCTGGTCTTCGTCTTAACCAGTTGCAACGGTTAGTTCCAAGTTGTTGACTGTAGGGAACGAGATGACTTCTTAACCATCTACCTACAAACCCAATCTCCTTGTTTGGTGCGATTGCATCAATTACCCAGATATTATTTCCGCTCTTCCAATCTTCAGACTGTAGTTTGCGACTACCTGATTTGAATGCATCTTGTACCTCATCGGATAAAAATGCCCAACTTCCAAATCCAATGATCTTGCCATCCCTGTAAAACAATCTAGCTAGATCATCTTCTAACGGTTTGATAAAAAGCCTTTCTATGTCTTTTACAAACCACTGTCTGTGAACCTCAGATCCCAGACATAATTTTAAAATACTCTTATAATCTACATTATTTTCTACTATAATACCAGACATAGACACAAATATACACTATTTTGTGTCTACTATTAAAGCAAAATCTAATATTTTAAAATCTTGTGTACTACTATCTGCTTCAAATTGTATACTAATACTTTTGGCTCTGTGTGGTATAGGCACTTCTATTGGTCTTGTACTATCTACCTTATAGCCTAAGTTTAAAGGATTACTGACTGAAGTTGAAGCAAACCCATCAGCTTCGGGTGTTGCTGATGCGAATTGTACTTGATTATTTTCACTATCAAATATCTTAATAGTAAATTCTGAAGTTCCGACAGCACGGATAATAAGACGTTTATAATGTTTGTAAGTGTCTGGTGACCCCTGTGATAAGAGTGGAGTTCTTACTACAAATTCTCTAACACTTGAAATATTATTGCTACCACCAAAATTTTTGGCACGACCATCTCCAAAACCATTACCTGCACCAAGAAGTAAAGAAGATGGTGGTCCATTACCTGCACCTATATCTGCTCTTGCAAAGTAAGAACCACAAGTAACATGTTTTCCTTCAAAACCTGATGAAGGTCCACTTGTACTAAAAGATACATGACCAGAACGACCTGCATTTGGATCGTAAGTAAATCTTATTTCTTTATAATTATTTCCCACATTATCTTGAGGAAAGAAAACTCTATATTGACCAATCCCTCCATCCCATACAGCATGAGGTTCTGAAAATATGACATTACTAGAACCAGTTCCAGTAGGCACATTATCAACTACTGATTGATAGAAATCTTCTATCTCTCTAGTGAAAGTCATTGTCTCAAGTGTCAAACCTGAAGCTGCACGTTTCAGACTGTGTATACCAAAACGACTACAAAAGAATACATCAGTTCCTACATTAACTGCGGTGTTCCTTCCAAAGATACCTATCGGTACTCTAAAGTCTCTAGCTATTTCCCATAGATTTATATTTGTATCTGCTAGATAGACTAGAATTTCGTTTTCACCAAAAACAACGAGCTTATCACCTTCTAATACAGCAAGACCTTTTATTGTATCTTTAGATGTAAACTGATTTTTAACATCAATAATAGCACCGTCTGTTTGATTGGGTGTTGTACCACCACTAGAAGTGTTAGTTCTCCAATCTGTAAAACTGTCTTGAACACTTACATGAATTTCTGTTTCTCTTCCTGGAATACCTGCTACTACTAATCTATTTAATATATTGACCGCCATCCCACCTTTTGGATAAGAGCCTAAACTAGAAAAATTTGTTGAACCAAATCCACTGACGGTAGTAAATGCTGAACCATCAAAATGAAATGGATTATGACCAGACATAAACGCAAATTGTTTTTGATCAAAGTTGACTAAAGAGATAGGAGTTATAGGTGCAGTGGTTGGAACAAATGCATTATTTTGTGTAACAGTATTAGAGTGAATCTCAATACCTGCTGAAGATGTAATATTTGAATTAAATATATACCTACAAAAGTCATCACGACCATAATGCTTTATATTATAATGTTTATCATTAGAAAAGTTCTGGTTATTTTGATTAATGGCATATTGGAACAGAGGACCTTTAACTATTTGCCCTCTAAAATCTACATAACCACCCTGTAGCTCCGTTAAAAATCTTTCAGACATATTTGAAGGACTAGTAACAGTATCTAGTCCAAGGAATCTATTATATGAAAAAAGTTTTCGAGCCATTAGGTGTACTCATTTATTTCAACTGTAAGTGCCCCTTGAATATTTGTTAGTGAACCAATCCAATTATTAAGAGTGTTTGTATATATCCCACTTCTTAAAGTAATAAGACCTGTATTATTTGTGTCAGTATCATCTATAGTGTAGTAACTTTTAAGACCTTCTAATAAAACTTCATCATCAATTGCTCTATGATTACTAATAGCAGTGTATCTTTTAATTCTTGTTTTATATGGGTTAGAAACAGCCACATTAGATACAGTAGTGTCGGCTGTATCGGCAATACGATAAGTACCTGCAACCGTGCTTCCGCTCACTGTCTTAGATCCTAATACAAAACTATAAAGATCAGAACCACTGTGACCTGCACCAGCAATCTTTACGGGAGTATAAGTACTAAAGGTTACGGTGCCTGATGATATAATTAACTCATTAGTACCGCTGGTTATAGAACCTGTTTGATCATCGTAAGAGTTATCGAGAACATCTAGGAAAGAGGGGTGTCTATTAATATCGGCAACAACCCTGTTAGCATAATTTAAAAATCTTTCGCTTTCTAAATTCTTTAAAACAGTTGGACTAGCTTCACCCATTTCCCTTAATGCATCATCAATTAATTCTGATAATGTAGAAAATTGACCTGTACCAGATCCACCTGAGTTATAGCTGACCATTACTTACCTCTAATTCTACAATTTTTCCTTGTCTGAAAAAAACATGTCTTCTTAGACAATCTGCTTCTTTCTTGCCTATGGCAGCTTTACCATCTTGAAATTGAATTTTATAAGGACCCGCATCAACAATAACACTTGTTCTTGCAGGAAAGGAAAAAATGCTTAATTCTTTATTTTGTTTTGCCTCGGCAGCAAGGTCTTGCATACGAGGATTATCTTTAATTGTTTGAACTTTTCCATTCACAATAATAGCATCTTCATCACAAAAGATATGAGATCTTCTATAGAGATGATGTTGTTTAATTTGTTCGGCTAATTTTAAATCAACTTCTAATTCACCACCGTGAAATGGATGTACTTTTCCATCAATGGTTATTTCCATATTTGGTCTTTTAGCAAAAAATTTAATTGTTTTTTTAGGTGTCAATCTTGTCTCCTGTAAGTTTAAAGAGAACCACCATGAAAGATGGTTCTCTAAAGTACATAGATAATTCTATGTTAATGACTGCCAAGAAGTGATGATGGCGTGTGTCTTTTCTTGAAGAATTTCTAAACCTGCTTCTGTTAGATATTCGTCTGTGACACCGTCAACACCATTGCCCTGACGATCTTTTAACAATTGAGTATCGTCAACGTATCTGTATCTTAAATCCTTAGTATCTAAGATAATTGCATCATACTGAGCACCTGGGATCTGTCTGAACATTGGGTGAGTTTTAACTTGTAATGTACCTGCAAAAGTATTGTAAGTAGTAAAGTTAACACCGTATGAATCACCAGTTCCAGTGCTGTTGATTTGATATCTTGACTTAGCTAGTGTCTGTAGGTGCTCTGCAACCTTCCATCCACATAACATTAACTTTTCAGATGAACCGAAAGCGAATGCTTTTTCTGCCAAGAAAGTATCAAACTCAGCTTCTGTTAAACGGTTAGCATTAGAGTTAGCAGCCGCATCTTCTACGTTTGTAGTAATAGAATTAAAGATACCATCAGTGTATCTCTCTGGCATACCTGCGGAACCTGCTACGATGTCCTTTTTACCGAACAACATTGCTCTTTCCATTCCTACCATATGCTCTTTTAAAGCATCACGAGACTTCTCTAAATACTGATCTCCAGTTCTGAAGTTAGTATGCATAGCAGTTCTTGTGATTGAATATGGTGTTCTGAAAATTTGGCAAAAGTTCTCGGTGCTTGATGCATCGTAACTTACTGCTGTTGGAGTGTCACCACCTTCAGCATTACCATTTCCGACCATGAACCATGTGTCGTTAGCTGCAATAGCTACACCTGTTCCACTGTTACCAACACCTCTTGTTACTGTAAAAGTTGTTGCAGTTGGTGTTGCAGTAATCTTAGCAACTTCACCTGTTCGGTAGTTCCTAATTAACATTCCAACACGGAAGAATGCAGCATCTGCGGCAGCAGTTGCGGTTAAAGTTGTAGCTGCAGTACCTGATACTGCACCTGAGTGAGTAAAGGTAAAGCTAGGTAGATCCTTCCTAAAGTTATGGAATTCTGGATCGTCTGTTGCTTCTGATGGAAGCATTGAGAGAATAGCCGTTAGCGGAGCCGAACCATTCGGCTCTAACATTAGGTATTTCTCTCTATAGTTTTCGGGGCGATGATCGGCTGCAAATGAACCTGTTCCCCTCATACCAAGAGTAGTCATAGTAATCACCTCATTAGGTTAGAGTTAAATATAGTTCGTCTGTTCGACTGCTCCTCGGGTTGTATGTAAATAAACTTAGTTTCCCGTTTGGTCTTTAGTTTAAATACTGCCGTCTGGTAGGCATTCATAATTAGACATATTTAAAATACATCAGACACAGACATAAATCAACATTATTGTCTATGTCTAATTAATTTTTTTATAATAAATCTAACATCTGATTACTAAAACTTTGTTGAGGCTCTTTACCAATAGGTACGTCTGAACCTCTTGAAGCTACAGTTTCACCACCTGCACGAGAAATATTTTTCTCAACATTCATTTTCATTGCAGTTTGTTCGGCAACACTTTTATTACCTGTAGTGATTGCATGATAATCTCTAATAGCTTTATCCATTGCTGCGGGATTGCTTCCGATAGCAGCTTTATAATTACCAAAAGTTTGATCTTGCATATCAACCCAAGATATAAAGTCATTGAAGTCTGCTTCTGTATCAATACCTAGTTCTTGAGCAGTTGCTGCGGCTTGTGAGTCAACTAAAGTTTGATTAGCTCTCGTTGCACTTAATTCCTGTGCAGCTTTAAAACTATTCACATCTTCCATGAGAGTAGGGAGAATAGTTGCAGCCTCTTCAACAGCTTTAGAATACTTAAACATATTCTGCATAGCCATGAACGCATCATCAGTTGGTTGTAATCCATTCTCTTCAAAAAATGCTTTTGCTCTAGTTGATGCATCTTCATCAGACATTACGTTTTTAGCAAGAACTCTTGGATCATTAGTTAATTCAGCAGGTGTTTCTTTTGGTTCTGCTGTTTTAGTTGTATCCTGATTAGAGTTATTCATAGCATTTAACATACTCTGACCAATCATATTAGCTAATTGATTAGGGTCTGTAACACCTGTCTGCTCACTAATTCTTCGTGATAGTTCCATAAGAGGACCATATTTACTCTCAACAGATTTAAATTGTTGGAGCATGGTTATTGCTTTATCCTCGGGGATAGACTCTTCCTCACCACGATATTTTATAGTGATAGTTCTTGATATCGGATCTGCTTCTGCGGTTGGAGTATCTTGTACATTAGCATCACCAACTTCAATATCACCCCGTGGATCGGGATTATTTGTTACTTCAAAATCAAAATCAGCGGGCATTCTATCATTCTTTTTTAATCTAGATGCTGCATCAAATCCTGATTTATCTGGGTTAGCCTCTGCATCTGTAGGTGGAGTAGGTGCATTAGCAGGTGGATTTATAGCTTGGTTTGGATCTGTTATTGCCCCAGATCCTGGGTTTTTCATAGCAGTTACGTCTGCTTCACTTGGGTTAATCGCCATCTTTATTGAGCCTTTCTAGTTCCTCTTCCGCTTGAGCATCCCCCACCATTTTGGTAGGAAGATCAAGCACAGTGCGGAATGCCGACATTAATGCCGCACAAACTCGTAATTGATCTGCATCAGCAGTTGCATTACTTATCAATGCGGTTTCCACCCTATTAAATTCTGCCAGAATTCTTTCTTGATATTTTTGCCAAAAATAATTGTCTTTTAATTTCTCAAAACCTTTAGACAACTCTGTACTTTTAAGTTGTTTAGCCAATCTTTTACCTCAGTCTATTGTAAATACCTTATGAACATCATCTAAATCAGCCAAGGGGGTTTTGGTTCGCCAAGCTCTCCATTTGCTCTGGACCCATCTCTGTGGGTTGACCAACTTCCTGTACCGCCTGTGACATAGGCACGATGTTCCCCGCCTGTAATTGTTGTTGTATCTGTTCATCAGGAACAACCTCGCTCGGACTCTTTTTCCAATTTTCTACATCCTCAAAACCAAAACTTTCAATTAATCTTTCTACGAATTTATCCATATCCCAAGATTGACCTAGACCTGTCTCAGCTAAAGTTCGTATAGCTTTGGTTATATTCTCGGAGTTTTCTTCGGGCGAGGTGGGTAAAGTGCCGTCAACTACAACATAATCAAAATCACCCATGATTTCTGATCTATTATATCTAACATCCCCACTAGGATTCTCTGCGGATACTTCTTCGGGTAAGGTGACCATACCACCATCTACCTCAAAGAATTGTAAATTGGCTATCATCTGTCTTACTAAAGGTCTCATAGTTGTTGATGAAAGTAATCTAGCTTGCATTCCCAATCTCTGTTGACCTAGAGATGTAAGTCTAGCTATTTCTGTAGCTGTTCTCTGTGTCTCGGATTGTATTCCTTGAGCAGTGTCACTAGCTGCTGCAAGTCTTTGCATTAATTGTCCAGTAGTATCTAAATCACTAAAGTAATTTCTAGTAGCATCAGGCACTGTTAAAGGAAGTATGGCATCAGATGGGTTAGCACCTGGAAGAGTTCTAACAAGTCTGGCTGCATTAGGATCTAATATATCTCTGATGTTAACTCTGTTAGGATCAACCACTAATCTGTTCTGTACAATACTCTGTACGTTTTCAACCCTAGTACGAAGTAACCAATCTTGGTACCTCTGTAGTGGCATCATCAAGTCGTAGAGTGAGGATGAAAAAGTTTTATGTGCATCATACTGCCCCTCTCCGTGGATAAGTGGTATATCTTGATGCGGATATGGGGATGGATCAAACTGTATAACCACACTCTCATCTGCCACCACAATACGATAAAGACCGAACGGTGCGGATATGCCCAAACGATTTGGGTCCATAAAAACATAAAGAGTGTTAAGTACATGAGCGTGACCAAGTCCGAAGTGATTTTTATAGTCGCTAGTATAACTCCCAGAAAGGGTTTGGTCTATGCTCTGATCACGAATAGTGTCTTTCAAAAATTGATTGGAATTCCACGAAACATTAGGTCTTGTGTTCTCTAATCTATCTAAATTTTGATAGTGTCCACGTCTATATAAAGCAGTTAAACTTGCCCACGTTCTGTATCCAACAAAGTCTGCTTCGTGTCTATTCTGAGCAGTAACTCTTGGATCTGGGAAATATGCCCACGGGTCTATATTTACTGGTGTGTTACCATCCTTACCATAGAAGTTGGCAACTGGAGCCATTCCATATCTATTGTTATCTAGAAAGATCTGATAGAGCTTTTGCTCATATCCGACTTTTCTCATATTGTGGTGTAATCTTCTTTCTAAAAGTCTGGCGGCTCTTCTATCAGACTCCATACTAGTCCTTTCAATTCTGAAAGGGGGAGCACCACCAAATATAGCTAAGTTATAAGTGCAAATAGTATCAGAAATAGATCTACTGTAAGGGGTTTTAATCTGATCAATTAACCTATATTTTTTAGAGTTACGAGAGTTAGTGCTATTATTACTCCCTGCGGAAGCTGTTCTAGCAGATCTAACATCATCAACAACTCTGCTTGGAACGTAAATATCATGAGTTACCTCTGCGTCTGACCAATAATCATACCTCTTGGATATTCTGTCATAGCTTAAATCAAAGTGTGAATGTACAAAGTCTACGATTTTCTTTTCTGTATCTTTATCCAAATTTTGTGCAGCGTTTTCAGAGTTATCCAATGCACGAGCCACTTGGTCCACTCCCACTTGCACTTCTGCTCTAACCACTTCCATGCGGTCTCTAATAGATCCCATATCTGGCTTAGTAGACTCAGGGTCTTCTGCATCAGATAATCTACTATATTCTTCAACCACCTGTATATCGTTAACAATATCTCTCTTAACGTCATCTCTAGCATTCTTAATAGCCTCCATAGGGTTAACCTGTGGACCCATTACATCGGGACCAACAATCTCATTCATTCTTTCCCCCGCAGCATTGTCAGCTATTTTGTCTGTGTTATAGACTATTGAATCTAAGCCTGATTGATCGCCTCGTTTATCTGCCATGTTAATCCTTATGTTTTCTTTCTACGAGGTGCAAAATGAATTGCATCACTCTTTTCCATAATTATGCAACCGTTCTTCATGTTGCCTTTAGTTTTAACTACTGGTCTCTTTGCTTTCTTTATATTTATGTTTTTAGGCTGCATCATATCTATCCATAACTGTATTATACCCCAAGACATAGACATAAATCTACACTATATTCTAACAAAAAGCTAGTAAGAGTTTTCTAATTCTCCTATTCCTCGTACATTATCAAGGTCAATATTATTAATTGTTGCATTCATCATTAAGGGCATAGAAGAAGCTGCAAGAAATAATGCGGTGACTGCATCATCATGAAAACCTCTAGGAGCCTCGTATCTTATTCTTCCTGTTGATGTGATGCTATAAGAGTAAGCCTCTAACTCTCTCCATAGATGAGTAGTGTCATGGCTTGGATCTGCAATTGTTCCTGGTTGAGGTATTCTTAAAACACCTTCCTCTATTAAAAGCATCAGGTTCTGAACCATTTGTGCTTTCTTTTCATTAGTAAATTTTACTGGTTCTATCGCTAAACCCTTACTGGATAGATTTTCAAAGATAGGATCACCAACACCTGTGGCATCCATAATAACTTTACCACGAAACCTTGAGCAAAAATATTCTATACGTTGACTTATGATTGACCAATCAAGTTGGTTAAACCTATCAAACCCAATTACGTTATTCCTTGAATCCAAAGCTACCAAACAAGTGAAGTCAGTGTGCTTGGCTAAGTCAATACCTACACGACATCCATCAGCTTGTGGTAATAAAGTAGTATTCTCGCTTCGAGCCATCATCTGATCTAAGCCACGGAAGACTGCACCTCCTGTATCCATGAACTCAGCCATAAATTCTTGTTTATACATATCAGAGGGAAGCTCATCACGAAGCCTATCTAGTTCCTCATCACTGATAAAAGGGTTAGTCTTGGTTGGAAACCTGTAAGTCTTCCAAGGATTAGGTGTTCCGTTCTCTAATTCTTTGTCTAAACCTCTAAGATAAAATTTATGAAAAGCATTTTTACCCTTTGGGGTTCCCATAATCCATGCCCAACCTGTTCTATCTAATAACATCGCAGCAATAGGACCAGACCAAAGCTCATCTAGATCAGAAATAAAACCTGCCTCATTCAATATCACTCCATCATACTGACCACCACGAAGGTTATCTGGTTGATCGGCTGAGAAAAATGTAATCCTGTCTCCATTTATTAAACGAACTTCCATAGGAGGGGTCTCAATACACTTCTCCACTAAACCACCACTGTCCGCAAAAGCTCTAAACACTCTAAAACTTTCTTTACCTTGCGGGTTATAGACGGGATTCAACCATGCATATAATTTTTTACCTCGAGGACTCTTGTGAGTTAAACTGTGAGATAAAATTTTTATAGCTGCCATGTGATCTTTGCCCCATCTTCGACCACATACCAAAGTAATAAACCTATGGGTATCTTCTAATACTAATTGCTGGGCATGATGTGCCTCAAAAGTAACATCAGTCATTTTTAGTAGGTCTCTTAAAGGATAAAGTATTTACTTTCTCGGCTCTTCCTTGGATAACACCGTCAACAGGGGCGGATAAAGTATCAAAATCAA
>CAACVD010001772.1_pt1 | contig 10253 bp, 9 predicted proteins | sample 2381771 | NCBI WGS metagenome assembly CAACVD01 (sample SAMEA5211965, study PRJEB30684) | marine metagenome | biome: Marine; feature: Epipelagic; material: Water | collected 2015-10-15 | depth 15 m | reverse complement strand
TCCAACAACAGGAGTTAGGATAATTATTATGCAAAGAGTACACGAAGATGACCTTAGCGGTTACCTTCTATACAACTCACCCGACAAACATCATCATATCTGCATACCCGCAGAGCTTTCTAGCGACCTAAAGCCATATTCACTACACGAACACTATCAAGAAGGTCTATTTTGGAAAGAAAGATTCTCAAGAGAGGTCTTAGAGGACTATAAGTCAGCTTTGGGTAGTTATGGCTACGCAGGACAGCTACAACAGCGACCAACACCTGCCGATAGTGGTATGTTACAGAAAAATTGGTTTAGAATAGATGATGAGAAGGTAGATGATGTAGTAAACTTCGTTATTGACCCTGCATATACCGCAAGTCAGAAAAATGACCCGTCAGCATTGATGGCATACACATATAGCGAGGGTAAATGGCAAATTAGAGAGGTTCAGAACGTAAGATTGGAGTTTCCTGACCTTGTAAAGCATATTGTTAAGTTTGTAAACAAAAATGGCTACACAAAACAATCAAAAATATTTGTAGAGCCTAAAGCTAGTGGTAAATCTATTGTTCAAACCTTAACTAGAGAAACAGGACTTAACATAAAAGAAGATAAGCCACCAACAAAAGATAAGGTGGCAAGAGTACAAGATATTAGTGCAAGTATAGAAACGGGAAGGGTATCACTACTAAAAGGTCATTGGAATGAAGAATTTCTTATGCAATGCCAAACGTTTCCTGCTGCAAAGCACGATGATATGGTAGATTGCCTTGTAATGGCACTAAATAGACACTTTAACGGCAAAAAAATAGTATTTTTCGGCTAAATAGCCTATAAAATTGAAATTTGCACAAAAACTGCGACAGATAACATATATAAAGACTTAGTTTTGTAAAAATGAATGAATTTAAGCATATAAATCAAAAACACGAGGACTTAGTAACTAACTACCTTAAATATATACAAAAACAGGTGTATGTTGCTACTGAAGATGCTGATTTTGGAAAATATGATGATTTTCAGGATATTCTCGAGGATATTATGATGTATCATAATGATTTTGTAGGCGTAGGCTTAAATAGGGATAATATTGAGGAGTGGATGTTTGCTATTCCTAATCTAACAATGTTTACCGTTTTAGGATTCTTTGCAGGATTAAGAAACGAAGAAAACGATGATGTGGTGGAAATTTGCGTAAGAAACGTATATAGTGCTACAATGGACATCGTGGGAAGTTTATCTGACCTAATGAAAGACGAAGAAGAAATAAAACAGATGCAACAATGTTAGTAATAGAAATAGAGGACAAAGAATACAGTATTCCTGATAGTTGGGAGGAAATGACTTTGGATTATTATTGCGGTATATATGGTATTATAAAAAAGTATCAAGCTACCGAAGAAGAAGAAAAAAGCGATAATGATTTGTCAAAATACTTTTTTCACCAACAAAATAAGATGAATAAGGAATTATTCGCTTATATGACAGGAATTGATGAAAAAAAGATAAATAAAATATCAATGGACAGCATAAATGCAGTTTTATCTTGTTTAGATGATATTACAAAAGATTATGAGCCAAAAGGCGTTGATTATTTTGAATTTGAGGGTAATGTTTACTATTTCCCTATGGATTTTCTTAGAACAGCAACTTTTGGAGATTATATAGAGAGTCAACAGCTTGAAATGAATACACAATACCTAAAGAACGGTAGGTTTGATATTTTACCTGAACAAATGGCAATATTGTGTAAACAAGTGGATGAAGAGGTTGACCTTGACGATATTGATGAAAAGGCGAGTAAGTTTCGCAAATTAACAATGGACATCGTTTGGGAGTTCAGTTTTTTTTTGAACAAGCGAATAATATCATCATTGGGCGTTATAAAAACCTTTTCAGAGATGGCGGAACAAAAAGTATCGCAGTAGCGAAGGCAAGTAAGATAATGAGGCCATTTGGTTGGCTAAATACCTTATACGACCTATCACTTGATGGAGTATTTACAAGAGATGGTAAAGATGCTATGCAAAGTGTAAAAGATGAAAAGTTGTATAAGGTTTTGACATACCTGTCTTGGAAAACTGCAAAAGGAGATTATGAACTTGCTATTAATGAAGAACAGCAAAAACAAATTAAATAATGGGTTTTAATAAACTTAGAGAATTAAGAGATAGGTTTGAACAAAAATGGATAAATGGTGGCTTCATATTTGGTTACGAGAATGAAATCAATGAGAATCACAACAATGACTATCCATTACTCGTTGTCTTACCACCAACATCTGAACTTCCTGCTACGGAAGGAGATGTGCAAGAGGAATACACTTTCGAGTGCCTAGTCGTTAAGCCATACTACCAAAACCAAGCAGGTTCGCTTGATGTAGTATTCAGCTTGTTGGAACAAGAAGCATTGACTTGGCTACAAAGAGTGTTAGATAGCTATACAAACAAAGAAGTAATTTTAAGTCCTGACAGTATATCTGTTGAACGAGAAAAAGAGTTGTATAACGACAAGTTGATACAGGTCAGGCTTACTTTTACTTTAAACGCTTTCTCTCACGACTTTACAAGGCTTGATGAAGCATTTGTTAACTCACTAACACCTTTGCTTTGGTTAAAAGCTGATATGGGTGTTAAAACTGAGTTCTTTGGTGGCAATGAAGTTGTAATCAAGTGGATTGACCAAAGTGGCAACGCAAATCACTTTGAGCAAACAACATCGACTAAGAGGCCTTTGTATAAGTACGAGATGTCATCCAACAGCTATCCTTATGTATTCTTTGATGGAACAAATGACTTCTTGGATTGCGTTAACGACTCACTTGATGGAACTGCTGATGGTTTGAATAATGGATTATCTGTATTCTATGTAGCTAAGGGATATGATGGCTATAATGGGTATATGATAAGTAAGAATTTAGATAATGTAGCAAAAGCAAACTTTGCCATTAGAATATCCACAGCAGGAGGTAACCTTAATTGGAGAAACCAAATACAAGATACTGATGATGATTTATTAGATTACATATACACATCAAACGGAGCAAACCAAGTTGCTGCTAATGGATTTACAAAACACAACACCAATCAAAGCGTAAAGTCTTTTGAGAATGGCTCTTTGGTTGATGTTGAAACAAATCCTGACTTTGACGTAGAAGCGTTCCAAGATTTATATCCACTAAGACTAGGTGCGGCTAGAGATGCTGTTGGACACCTAAAAGTTGACATACAAGAGGTTCTTATATTTGAAAAAGAACTTAGTGTCGAAGAAGTTACAAAATTATCAGATTACTTAAAACATAAATACAACATATAATGGCATTACAAATAATTGACCAACCATTAGTAGATAGTTTTCAAAGCGTATATAAGCCGATAAAATTTTCTGCAAGATTTAATAGCACAGATAGAGGTAGATATGTTAGCTGTAAGATAACAATAACTCCTTACGACAATATTAGCGATAGTGCTTTGACTTCAAGTGCTGTTACCATAAGAGTTCAGCCAAGTATTAATATACCAAACTTTAATTCTTCAGGAAACACACCAAACAACAATTATCTTTATTATACAATAGATGCATCTTCAATATGTAGAGATTTCTTATCTTACGATTTAAGACCTTGTACTCAAGACACAGGAAGTCTTGTTAAAAGAGATATTACACTTGCAGAAATATCTAACAATGTTTACAAAAAGTTTGATGTAGATTTTCAATTAGAAGAAATAAGCAGTGGTGCATTAATTAATGTTTCGAGTGGTGGAACTGATAGCGGTTCATTTGTAGCAACAAATACAGTACTATTGCACGAAGAAGAACATTATCTTAATATATCTGATAATTTATTTGATGGCTCTGCTGCACAAGAGCAAGGTGGCGATTTAACTGTTCAATATTTACACACAGCAGAAACAGGTTATACAAAAGGCAGACAAAAGTATCTTACAACAAAACCAACTCAATATAGAATCATAGGGGTTGATGAAAGTGAATACCTATCATTCTTACACAAAGATGATGGAGTTAATGATGTAAGAGTTTTAGTAAGATTTTACGACCAAAATAACAGTTTAATATCAAATGGAGCGGGGGGTACTTACGCATTAGTTATAGATAAAACTGTCGATGGTAATGGTAATACAGGAAGCAACTTAAACTCTTGGGCAAATAGTGGAAGCGCAGATGAAACAACATCTGTTTGTCAAGTTGGTATTGGAACAAGAAACATTAAGGAAAGTATTGAAACAACATTTAATAATGATTGTGCTGTTACTGATTTTTCAAACATAAAATATTATGATGTATATACTGAATATAGCGGTAGCGATAGGATAGGTGAAACTGTTAGGTATTATATAGACCACACAAGAGAAAGAATTAATGGGGTTAGGTTTCATTGGCAAAACAGATTAGGTGGTATAGATAGTTATACTTTTGATGGTGCTTACAACGAAGGAATTAGTATATCTTCTATGTCCTACGAGCAAAGCATATATCCTGACTTTAGAGGTCAGTTAGGAAATAGCACAAGTAATACAAATGTAATAGTTGGCGATAATCCATTATACGCTGAAGATTACGGTGCTTTAGTTCCAAGAGTAGCGGGTCTTACTGATGATAAATATCAATCTGTTAGAAAGTCAAAGGTAAAAGCTGTTAAGGAAGGAACTGCAATATCAAGACCTTATGGATTTGGAGAGCAAGATATGTTTGAGGATTTGTTGGCTTCACCAAATGTATGGATAGAGAAAGGTTGGATAGGTAAAGAAGTGTTTAGAGAGGATTGGAGTGGTTATTCTGCTGTATCTAACATAACTGATAATTGGAATGTTGAAGATGGTGATTTTACTACTAACGGTTCTTTTGAAACTGCCAAAGGTCACATAACAGGAACAAGATGTTATGAGAAGGGTGATAATTCAGGTGATGACACACTTTGGGCATCAAGTAAAAAGTTCATCAAGTACAATCCAAAAAGCATATATGAAATTGAGGTTAGAATAAAAAGTGAACACGACAGCACAGGTCAAGAATATGTTGGTTTTACAGGTTATGCTGCCGACAAAACAACTAAGATAGCCACAACAGGTGCTGACCAATTTGGCAACGCACATTATGTTACATTATATCAATACGACCAAACAGTTGTAGATAAATGGAAAACATTTAGAGGCTATGTTACAGGGCGTTCTACAACTGCCGCTGTTCAGTCTAATAACGTAAATAACCCATCAACAGCATATACAGGCATTGAATTTATAGCTCCAATGTTTTTGTTAAATCACGATGATGCAGCAGGAGAGGTTCTAATAGACCACATTGTAGTAAGGGAGTATCAAACAGACATTCCTAACTCTAAAGGTTGGTATTCTACACTCAACAGAAACTACTATGTTCCTGTTGTTGTAAAAGATGCTAGTGTTACTACATTTGACAATGAGAACTTACAGAGATGTACTTTAAATTATATAGAAAGCAAAGCTAAAAGAACAATAGAATAATGGCAGAAATAAGAGTTGAGCTAAGAGATTTTACTGACAATATATTAGGAAACCTTGATATTACATCGAGTGATGACTTTCCTTTGTCACTTAATTATCAAAACTTTGATATTAGGGATTTTAATTCTCGTAGCGGTAGCTTTAGTAAAACTTTCAAAGTTCCTGCTACAAGGAATAATAACAAACTTTTCAATCATATATACAAAGATGGTAATGTTGACACTAGAAAAGTTAGAAAAGACATACCTTCATCAATATATGTTGATAATTTACCAATTATAAACGGAACTTTAAGGATAACAAAGATTACTAGCTTGGATAAAGTGTTGGAGTATGACTGTCTTTTCTTTGGTGATAATATGGATTGGGCAAACGCTATAAAAGAAAAAGATTTAAAAGATTTGCAATTTAGCTCAAGTTCATATACATCTTATCCTCCTACTAATATAACACCATTTACATTTGAAAATCCTCAAGGAATATCAGGAAGTAATTTCAATCAAGGGGCGCATAGTCACGAACAGTTTTCAGATGGTCAAGATAAATTAGTTTATCCTCTTGTTTCGGCAGGAGAAGGTGATAGTTCTAAAAATCAAGTTTTAGATGGTGACTTTATTCCTTGTTTGTATTTAAAAAATATTTGGGATAAGATATTTGCTTCTGCAGAATATGAAGTTGAATCAACATTTTGTGATAGCGACTTTTTTAAATCACTTATAGTTCCCTTAATATTTCAAAAAAATGCTGAAGTAGTAAATGAAAAGTTTGGAAAAATATCAAGAGAAAGTGATGAGGATTTGACAAGTGAAATCAATCTTTTCAATCATAGTGATGGAACTCAAACACTTAACAGAGCTGTTGGAAATCCTAGTGTTAATATAAGCAACGAACCATTTACTGTTTATTATGTTTTTGGGGGCGACTCCTCTGTTGATTCATTTGGCGGTGGTAATACATCAACAACAACGGGTAATGTTCAGAACGGTTCTTCAGGACTAACATCAATGCTAGTAAAGAACGCTGAGGGTGAAATGAATATAACGGTTAATATTGACCTTGAGGTTTTTGGTAATGCTTTCTCAGCATTTTTTCTTAATGACCAAGATGTAGATTTTCAAGTTCAAGGATTTGTAGGAAAAGTTCTTGATGATGATGATGCTGATGTTTATGATGCTGACAATGTAGTTCTTCAAAGTGATTTATATAATATTGAATTTAAAAAAGCTAATAGTCCTGAAACTAGAAATATACCATTTTCAGGCACAAAGGTTGTAAACGACCCTACTGGAACAAAATATGTTTTTTATATATATTTTAGACTTATAGATTATGCTTCTTTTGATGCAGGTAGTGTAGGTCTTAGATTTAAAGAAGGAAGTTCCTTTGAGATATATGATACTGATGATTATGAGATTGATGATGAGATAGGAAATCCTGCTTTTCTTTTACCACAAGCAAAACAATCAGAGTTTGTAAGTGGAGTAGCTCAATTATTCAATCTTCAGTTCAAAACAGACCCGATAGCAAAAATAGTATATATAGAGCCTTACGACCATTTTTATGAAAGCACATCTAACGCTGTTGATTGGAGTGATAAAATAGATTATTCAAAAAACATAGATGATGAATTTATATATGATATAAAATCTAAAATTACATTAAAATACAAAGACGCTAGTTCTGATGCTTTTTTAGAAAGATTTAATAAAAAGAACTTTGTTGATTGGGGTGCTTATGAAGAGTTGGATGACACAGGAGCTTTTTTTGATGGTGAATATACAGTTGAAAATAAGTTTTTTTCACCTACATTTAACTTTCACGAAAGAGAATATATTGATGAAACAGCAAATCATTCAATAATCAGAAGTCCATTGATACCTATATATCATTCTGATTTTACTGATTTATCAAAAACAACAGAAAGACCTGAAAAGGAATTTGATATAGGAGCTAGAATATTATTGTTACCACCTAGAAACGCAACAACAGATAGTGTAAATCTTAAAACAGTAATGTATTCCTCTGAAGATGGTGTTTTTACAGGATACTCTTATGCTCCTGAAAACAACATTGATGCTGATAGTTCTTTTAATAGGAATTTTGCTAGAGGACTTTTTATAAATATAGATAATCTTTATTATGACTTTGATGATGACCAACTTGAATTTGCAAAGTTAAATAATGGCTACGAAGATGTTGACTTAAACCTATCTTTTTCAGATGTTAAATATGATGTTACAGGTAGTATAGATGCTAGTGGGGTTCACACAATAAGAGGATTGTATTTTTACTATTACAACAGAATGATTAATCAATTAAAACAAAAGCCTAGAATAAAAAATCTATACATAAACTTAGATAGAAAAGATATTGCTTTGTTAGATTTTCAAAAACTTGTATTTATAAATGGTGTTTATTATAGAATCAATAAAGTTATAGATTTTAAACCTCAAGACAAGAAATCAACTAGAGTAGAGCTAACAGAGTATTATAATTTAGGTAGAGATGCTACATCTCAAGGTGAAATTATGGATATGATAAATGGAATAGATTTATAATGAGAAGTATAAGAGCAAAATTAACAGAAACAAAAGCCAAGCCTAAACAGCAAGGTTACTATATTTATTGTACTGTAAATGGAGTTTTATCTCCTGTTGTTTATACTAGAACAGAGATTGATGGTTCATCATACATTGACAATGTAAATTTAACGAAATCAAAAAGAGTTAGAAGGCAAATTTCTGCAAAGAATACTAGGTCAACACTAATACCTGTAACTGAAGGAGCTTCTACAATAAATGCTCTCGCTTCATTTACTTATGATTACGGTTTGAAAGAGTCAAGTGGTAATGTTAGTTATTGGCTTAGTTCTTACGATAGAATAAATTTAGAGCAATCTACAACAGCAAATCAACCTAGCTTAGGGTTGTATGGAAAGGGTGTTTTAGGTGGATCTCCTGTTTACTTCAACTACGAAAATTCAGATTATATGATTTTTAGTAGTGGAATAACTTTAACAGGAGATTTTACAATATTTATGTATGTAGAGCCAATACCATTAGTTGCGAATGTTCATAAGGATCACAGATTCTTAGGTAAGAATGATGATAACGATATGTATTTTTCGATAGGAGAATCAGGAAATACATCTTACACTTTAAGTTTTTCATCTAGCAGTAGAGTTCAGGTTTCTATAACACCTGAGTATTGGCAACCTAGTAGTAAAAAGATATTGATAACATTACAAAGAAGTGGAACTACTTTATATATAAGAGAGAATGGTGTGCAGGTAGCTAGTGAAACTACACCTACAACTGACTTTTCTTTTAATCAGTTTGGAATACGAGGTGGATTACTATCTGACACATACAATGGCTCTTTATATCATTTATCAGCTTATGATGGATATATATCAAATGAATTAGAATCCATTGAAAACTCAATTATTAAAAAATCATCATTGGCAAAAGGATAGTATGGCAGAGATTAGTTTAAAGCAGATGAGAAATATTCTTCGAGAAATTGGAGATGATTTAGTAGACGGTATAAGGGGTGAATTAGAAAGGCAGGGACACAACAACACAGGAACTCTTTCTGATAGCATTAGGTATAAGATAGAAGAGTTTGGAGGCAATATGTCTTTGCTTGTTATAGCAGACGATGTTGATTACGCTCAATATGTAAATGAAGGGTTTTTCCCTAACTCACTACCAAATATAGATGCTATAATGGAGTGGATAGACGAAAGAAACATAGCTCCTACAAGCGATAGGATAAAAAACTCTAAAGACCCAAGAAGAGCATTAGCATTTGCAATAGCTAAAGCTATGATGAGCGAAGGCTCTCCTACAAGTGGTGCTTTTAAATGGTCAAGCAACACTAAGAGAAGGGGTTTTGTTAATAGACCTTTCGGTTCAAGAAAAAGAGGTATAGAAAGAAAAATAGTAAACGGTATGTCTGTTGAGATAGATATATCTATGGATTCAATAATTAAAAACATATAATGGCGAAAAAAGTAAATACTTTAATTCAGGTTACTATAAAGGGTAACAAGGAGTTAATAGAGTTAAGAAAAAATATAGAGCTTTATTCTAAAAATCTTAAAGAACTAAAACAGCAGAATAAAGACACTAAAAAAATTACCGACTCTACTGCACAAGCTTTTGCTAAAAACGAAGCTAATCTTAAAAAAGCAAGACAAGAATATAAGAGAGCGCAAGACGGATTAAAAGGAATGAACAAGGCTTCCAAAAATGCAGGAAGTTTTACATTAAAAATGGCTAAAGCTTTTGGTATCGCTCAATTAGCTGTTGATGGGTTTAGAAAGGTTACTCAGTTAATGCAACAGCAAATAGTCAAGGGTGTTGAAACATTCAAAGACTTTGAATTTGAGATGGCTAAAGTAAAAGCTATATCGGGAGCAAGTACTGAAGAGTTTGACAAGCTAAAAAAGTCTGCTGAGGATTTAGGTCGTTCAACATTCTTTACAGCAACTCAAGTAGCAGAGCTTCAGCTTAATTTTTCTAAGCTAGGTTTTACAGCAGCAGAAGTTTTACAGGTGCAGGAATCTGCTCTATTGACTGCAACAGCAACAGGGGAGGACTTGGCTAGAACAGCAACAGTTATTGGTTCTACAATTAGAGGATTTGGTTTGGATGCTACTGAAGGGGCGAGAGTTGCTGATGTTATGGCTTCTTCATTTACACAGTCTGCCCTTACTCTTGAGAAGTTTCAAACATCAATGACAAAGGTTTCTTCTGTTGC
>CAACVD010001770.1_pt1 | contig 10257 bp, 11 predicted proteins | sample 2381771 | NCBI WGS metagenome assembly CAACVD01 (sample SAMEA5211965, study PRJEB30684) | marine metagenome | biome: Marine; feature: Epipelagic; material: Water | collected 2015-10-15 | depth 15 m | reverse complement strand
ATCCCATAGAGTAAGATCTATTGAAACTGCATTAAAAATGTATGATAGTTTAGATCAACTTAATGATCAATTAAAGAAAGAAGGTAAGAAAGAATTAGCTATAGGTGTTGGTATTAATACAGGTAACGTTGTTGTAGGTAATATGGGATCTGATCAACGATTTGATTATACTTGTTTAGGAGATGCAGTTAATTTATCTGCTAGATTAGAAGGTCAAACTAAATCATATGGAGTTAAAATATTATTAGGTCAAGAAACTATTAAGCATATTGGAGATAAATTTAAATTTATAGAGTTAGATAAGATAGCTGTTAAAGGTAAAAAAGAAGGAGTCCCCATTTTTACAGTATTAAATGAACCTTTTAATTATCTTAAGCATGAATCTTTTTTATCTCATTATAAAAAAAGAGATTGGGTCAAAGCTTTAGTGTTAGTAAGTGAGATTATAAATGATGGATCTCCCTTAGAATTTTATTATAAAATGATGAAAGAAAGAATATTAGAATTAGAACAAAACGACCCAGGTCCTGATTGGGATAAAGTTTACAGAGCAACTTCTAAATAAGAGAATTTATATTAAATATTTTAATGCCTAACCCACTATCATTCAGAGACCTTGCAAGAGCTAGATCAAAGTCTCCAGTTAAAGCTAGATTAAGAGAAGCAGAAGTACCTAAACCAACTGAAACTTTTATTAATGCTACTTATGATGGAAAAGATTCTCATATAACTTTAAAAGGTTTAGGTATTTATAGTTTTAATGATAATGAAACCCTTTCTGGAATTGAGGATAATGTTACACCACATTTTGGAAGTAGAATGAATTTTTCATCAGATGGTAATTTCTTATTTATTCCTGCTCCATCTCTTGCATTTGATAAGTTTAATTTTGAAGAAATTAAACAAGAATCAGGTGTATCTGATGGTCAACAAAGTCAGTTTGAAAACAATATTATTTTTAAAGCTACTGGAGCTGTGTTAGTTTTTAAAAGATTTGAAAATGACTTTAAACATGTGCAAACTTTATCAGCGTTTGATGCTAATCCTTTCGAAAGATTTGGTACAGGTATAGCATACGATGAAAGCTCTGGAATACTAGCAGTAGGAGGTCCTTGTATCGAATCTGCTTATTATAATTTTATTTTTAGATCAAGAATTTTTACAAAAAAAGGTAAATCAATATCGAACTTAGTACCTAGATCACTTGGTCATACTCATATTTACAAGTTAAGTTCAGACAGTTTCCATTTTGTACAAAGGTTATCAGGCCATCAAGGAGGAGATTTAGTTAGTGGTCAAGGTTCATTCGGTCAAGATGTCGCTTTTAAAAATGGCTTTTTAGATATTACCCAAACAATTTATCAATATGATCCAGCATTTGTAAATGATAACCCAGTTTTAAAACCTTTCGGTCAAACACCTAATCAAATGTCTCTTAATAATACAGTACCTAGAACTGATGGGCTTCCTAGAGTTTTTTCATACATTCAAACTTTATCTGATGGAAAATTTCAGTATGTTAAAAAGACTCCCAACAACGATATCTATAATTTAAGGAATGATAGATGGCAATTGAGCGGTGAGCAAATGTGCGGATTAGATAGCGATGGCAGTCGCGGTAGAGGATTTTTATACGGTAAAGGAATGGTATATAATGGTAATGTATTATTCATGCAAAGTCAATATAGATACGGATCATGGAATGGAGCTTTAGAAAATGGTGCTATAGATTCATATACAATGACTAAAAGTGCTAATGGTGAGTTTTCATTTTTAGGTGGAAAAAATGTAGATTATACTTGGAATAGAGGAAGTTTTATAGAAAATATGCCTGTATTTAGAAATGTTAATGATTTTCTTGTAGGTAATTCAAGTAATTTTTTAAGAGGTTTTTCATCTGAAACTAATAATAGAAGTAGTTGCATATTAATTGACCCGTTTATTGATGAAAGAAACTTTTTTGTATCTCATAAAGATGGTAATATTAATTCTCAACTATTAATTTCTAAAGATGTTTTAAGAAGAGATGGACAAAATGTAGTAAGCTCTCCTTATAATGTTGAAAGAAATTTATTGAATGGTTACGTTTCATTTTATAAAATAGATGATAATCTTTATGGCCAAGATAACATCTTAAAATTTAAATCACAATATTCAATAGGTATGAATAAAGCTAGATACCGAGGTCAAGCTCATATCAAATGTTTTTCTCCTGATAAAGAAATAATGATAATGGCACAATCAAATGGACCGAATAAATATTTTACAGGTAATGATTATATTGAAATTTTTAAAAAGGTTAATGGTAAATATGAATACCAGACTACAGTTTATGATGATTTACTTCAACAATTTTTAAATAGTTTTAATACCGGTTTACTTTTTGGTAATATGTTTGCAGGTACTTTTAATAGATTGCAATTTTGTACCGTTAGTAACAAACTTCCTAACGGTACTAGAAAACTATATGTTGGTAATGATCGTATAAGGACTTACACTTTAACTGAAGTTGATAACAGAGAGAAAATATTTTCAAATGCATTGCAATATCCTCATTATTTTACTACATCATCAGTAGTATTAAATATATCCGCGAATGATCAAGATAATTTTATTAATGGTGAAGGGTTAAATGGAAGTACATCTAATCCTACTTTATCAGTTAACGTTTATGCTAATTATGACTTTTTAGTTAATTCATCTATAAACTTTGCTATTAGAAATAATATAAATGATGAATCTGAAGTTATAGGAGCTTATGGAAATAATTCTAAAGATGGTATAAGTAATGAAAAGATTATGTGGACGCCAAAAATACCCGGAACTTACTATTATGTTAACCCTAATAATTTAGAAACTTTTGGAAAAATAGAAGTGTTGGGTCAAATTGATGATAGTTATCTATATAGAGACTGGAAAGGTGAAAGAAAAATCTTTGATAGTCCATATAGCAATACTGGTAGTACACCTCCAGCACCTAGAATGTTAGATGAATTTTTACATAATCCTAAATTATCTATTCCAGAATATTTAGATGATGAAATTACCTCTAAAATAGAAAGCAGTCAAACCTCAAGATACTAATGAATATACAACTAATTAAAGAATTTATAGACGAAGAAAATTTACTTTTTAAGTACCCAGCTTCAGGTATAGGTATATCTACTAAACAAAAAAGAGGTAAAGAAACTAATGAAATGTGCATAGTATTCTATGTTGATGAGAAAAAACATTTATCTTTACTAAGAAATGATGAGATTATTCCATCTGAATTTGATATAAAAGGTGAAAAAGTTAAAACTGATATTAGAGTTAAAACTAATTATGATTTAAATAATTTTACTTTACCTACAGATGCTGAAATACAAAAAATTAATGAAGTTAAAGATCAAGAAAAATTTTATGATGAGGATGGAAACTTAATTATAGATTTAAATCCTTTAGGGATGTCTAAAGAGTTATTAGCGACATTACCTAATTTTACTGCTATGATTGCAGAACCTTTTGATGAATATAGTGATTTCGTTCAAAAGACGTTAAGTGGTGAAAGATATTTATATGATCAAGATTATCATTATAATTATGATATAAGTAATGATTTTTTATCTTATAATCCTGTAAATTATATAAATGATCCAAACAATTTATTATTTACTGAACAATTAACTGCAAGTAATTTATTTAGAAACAGGGTTAAAGCTAGACCATTATCAGGGGGAGTTAGTAGTATTTTTTGGGGAGGATCTGATGCAACTTTAGCAGGTATAGTTTTAGATTCAACTGATAGAACCCCGGTAGCATTATCAAACAATCATGTTTATGGAGGTAATTCAAACGTAGGAGCATCTAATTTATATGGAATAAGTACCGTAACTAATAATTCTCTATTAGGTAATAGATATGATAATAATTTATATATGAACTTTGTAGGTCTCTCTGCTAGACAACCAGCTACAAGCAGATTTCAATTAGCTCAAAATGGATTTGATACGTATGATGGACCGTTAAGTGGAATTAATACACTTTCTAAAACTGCATCTGCTGAAGATATTATTGGTTATATGAAAAGAGCTAGTGTAGTCGATCATCATGTTTTTAATGATGGAATTGTAAACAAAAATATGCTCGATACAGCAATATTAGAACTATCAGGATATAATTTGATTGATTCAACTTCAGTAAGTCAAGTAAATTTAAGACAAGAAGGTCCTTATGATTTTTGTTCTACAGATGAATTAGATTCATTAATGGATCCATCTTCCCCTAATTATAGAGCTCCTATGTTTAGATCAGGTAGGAGTTTAGGAGCTGTAGGATACCCAGGTAGCGTTGTTACCAATTCCGGAATAAAACAAAATGTTTATCCTAGCCATTCTTCGAATTTAATAAAATTAGATAAAAAATTTGATAAATTTTATATGTCTAATTCTTTAACTACTACCAGAGGTATATTGTTAGTTAGATGGTTAAACCAACCAGCAATACAAGCTTTTGATAAGTATGGTGAATCATATGTAAGAGCAATATCTTCAAATGAAAATGCTTCTGTTTCAGGTTACTGGAGATTTGGTAAAGGTTCAGCATTTTACGGTTTGAGTTCTCGGAATCAATTTTTATTCGGTGGTTTAGATTTACTTCCTCACGGGGATACAACTGATTTTCAATATGATGGAGAATTTAAACATTTATGTGTTAAAGGTTCTTTTGCTATAGGTTTAAGTTCTAATAATAAATTTGTATGGAGAGGTCAATCACCGTTTGATATAGTTGCTTTACCTTGGCAAATAAATTTAAAAAGTACTAATAGAGATAAGACACCTTGGTCATTTAATTCAAAGCCTGGAGATGAAAATTTTAAACTATTTAAAGGAGGGGTACCTTTATCTGCACAAATTTCAAACGGTGATGGTCAATACTTCAATGATAATTATTGGTCAGAAACTTTTTTTAATTCTCCATCTACTGTAGGTGAATGGTGTAAAACATTTGATACTACACAATCAGAACTTACCTCTCGTATAGGTCCTATACCTGAAGAAGATTTAAATGATGTTAAAAAGATAGAAATTGCAAGTGGTATATACAATACAGGTATTTATGTATTAACACATAGTGGTAAACTTTACGTTTGCGGTATACAAGATAATGCAAGATCATTAGGTTTACCGGTAGAAGAATTCCCTCAATCTAATGTTCCTAAAAATTTATACAATACTGGAGCATATCCTAAATCAGCATACCAATCTTTAGCATATGCTCCGATGTATAGATATTTAAATGAAACATATGTTCAAAAAGAAATTGATCTATTAGGTAGCGATTATATTACTGATTCAAATACTGTTACAGGTGATAGAATCGCAGGTCAATATAGTGCATATTCATTTCAAGAGCATTTATCAGGGGAATGCACTCGTTTTGATTACACTCCTTTAACAGGGTATGCAACTATAGGTCATAGTAATCCTGGTGGAAGATTAATGTCTCAAGGACGTAATCTTGCACAATCATTAAAAGGGACGCAAACTATATATCCTTGGTATCAAATAGGGGGTACATATGATGATATAATTACTACGAGTAATGCAGAATCTCCTGAGTTTACAAATTATAGAGGTAATACTAGAAGTGTATCTTATTTAGGTTATAATATAATGACTATATTTGCTTTATCAGGTAATAAATTACATTACACTGTTCCATGGGTAGCTGATAAAGGTGGTTTTGGTTCTACTGTAAATACTAATTTATATCAATTCCCTGAAGGAAGTGAAAGATATAACTTATCAGCTAACTGCTTAGATAATTGGGGTAGCTTTAAGAAAATAGAAATGGGTAGTATTTTATCTGATTTCAATGGTTATAATTATGGTAAAGGATTATATACAGGTTCAAGTTCATATTATAAAAGAGGTATTCATTTCTTTGGTCTTTCTTCAAATGATCAATGGGTATTTTGCTCAAAGGGTCATCAAGATCAGGTTGAAAGAGGAGATTTAATTAATTTTGAAGATAAACCTTACATTGAAGAGTTGCCGTTTTACGGTGAAAACGTAACGTTTAATAAAAATGGATATTTTCCTCAAGTTTTAAGCGGAGGTAAAACAGGTTCAAGATATAATAATACAGGAGTTTTTGGTAAAAAAGCTTTTGTTTATGGAGCAGCAGATAGACCAGTAACTAATATTCAATATGCTTTATCAGGAAGTAAGTTATATTTTAGAACGTTTGGTAAAGTGGATGATTATTCATTATATGATACTGATTTAATGCATCCCATATCTTCATATTTAGCAACAAATGGTGATACAACAAATGGAGAGTTTGTTACTGTACCGGGATTAGATAACATAACTGAAATATATGGAACTTTTTGTGATGATTTAGTAAGCTATTATAACAATATTTTACCTGCCCAACACGCAAGAGGTTTAGCAACAAAATTTGTTATTCAGTCAGCTGGTGAATGGTACTTTACTGGTGATAATAGTTGTAACAATTTCCCTCTTACATCTAAAGAATATCCATATATGGAAGTAATTGATATTAATTCAACTGTTACTGTAGGAGGAAGTAGATCTGGTACCGGAAGAGCAGTATTTGATGATGTTTTTGTTTTGAGAGCTAAATATGATAATTTTCCAGTAGCAATGGGAGGAGATTCAGGTTCAATGGTAATGGCTTTATTAAGCGCTAATATACCTTCATTATCTACTTGGAAAGTAGCAGGGCAATTATTTGGAGGAAATACTGTTATGAATGGTAATAATGCTATATGTAACAGAATAGATAGAATGCAAGAGCAACTAAAAATTGAACCATGGGATGGTGTAGTACCAGATAGTACGCATAAATCTCAAACTGAATTTGCTACTGTATCATCAAGTGAATATGCAATTTATTCAGTAGAATTATCTGGTAGAACTTATTACAATGTTGGTTTATCAGGTCAATTAGTACCAAAACCGTTCGGTGGTAGTTTCGTTCTTAGAGGTAATTACGATCCTTGGGAAAGTTAATAAAATTATTTAGAAAGATATAAAACTTTATTTCTTTCAATCCATTCACTTACTTTTATACTTGGTACAAAATTAAGTAATCTTTTAATTTTAGATACATCAGCTAATGTAGTTCTTGCTTCACCTTTACGCTCTGGTAAATGTTTACGTTCACCTCCTACCATGTCTGCAATCTCATTTATTGAATGATTATCTCCATTACCAACATTAATAGTCTCACCAACTACATCTTTATTATCTAAGTCAGCTGCTAAAATATTAGCTTTAACTACATCTTTAACGTTAGTAAAATCTCTTCTTTGCTCACCATCACCGACAATAGTCATAGGTTCATTATCGTTCTTTTGTCTAATAAAGATACCAATAACTGGAGCATATTGACCTTTAACTGGGTGTCTTTCACCATAAACATTAAAGTATCTAAATACAACTGTTTCTAATCCGAATAGATTAGTATACATCTTACATAAATCTTCACCAGCAGCTTTAGTAACTGAGTACGGATTTAAGCAATCATTACGCATATCTTCTCTTAGAGGTGGTTCGTTCTTTAATCCATATGAAGAAGAAGTTGAACTATATACTACCCTCTTTACTCCTTTTTCTCTTGCACATTGAAGTATAGTGCAGGTACCAACTGTATTACTTTTAGCAGCTAAAATAGGATCTTTTAATGTTGGTTGTATTCTTGCTTCAGCTGCTAAGTGAAATATAACATCAACCCCTTCAAACAAAGGTAAAATTTTATCGTAATCGCAAATATCATAGTTATAATTTTCTGCTTTATCATTAAAGAAAAACTCTTCATTTGACTCAGCTGAATGATTGTCAATCACAATAACTTCATGACCTAAATCAATTAATTCATCCACTAAATTTGAACCTATAAAACCGTTACCACCTGTTACAATATACTTCATATATATATTTTAATAAACTTTTTATAGAATTCAAGTTGAATTTACACTTGATACAATAAATATTCATATGGCATCACTATCAGCAGTATCATTATCAGCAGACATTAACTTCATTAAACAACCTGCGGAAACTAAGTTACTTCAAAATACAATTAAAATTAATAAAATTGAAGATTACCCAGCAGAAAAAGTAGTCATGGTTCATGTTGAAGACGTTGGACAATTTGTATTAGACGATTTAAGTCATCATAACTATGATACACCTACACAATGGACTAACGAGTTAGTTGAAAAAGCAGTATTAAAATACTTACAAAATAATTCTTAATAATCGTAATCGTAATCGTCGTATTGTGAATTAACTACAGTGTTAGTTTTTTCTATTTTTTCTACTTGATAAATAATCTCCATTTCAAAGTCTTTCTCATCTTTTAAGTTAAGATTTTGTTCTTTAAATAAGACACTTTTATCATTTGCATCAGTAAAAATTTGAAATTTACCAACACCTTTATTTTCGATATACTTAAAAATATACCCTTTGTAGTTTTTATTGTATTCTATTTTCATTAATTAATACTTTATTGTTTTCATTTTTTTCACATTTCAATATATTAGCAGTAAAAAATACATTTACTATTAAATTGGTCAATACTCCAAAATATATCCCTAATGATATATCTTTGAATGCTGATAACATAGTCAACAGAAGTAAAAATAAAATAATAAATTTTTTGAATATTTTTCTATTCATTTACTGTCAATTCAACATCCTTTTTTATATCAAAATTGCCATCCATTCGGACTATATAAATATTATCACCTTCGTTTCCAGAAACATGGCCTACAATAGTTTCAAAAGTTTCTGAATCTTGATACGTAACTTCAACATTTGCGGATAAAGTATGATATAAAGCCATTCCTATTCAGATAATCCACTTTCTGTAAGAACAGAAAGTATTTGATTTGCCTTTTTTTCAACAATTAAACCATTTAAGGTGCTTATTGTAAGAGTATCTCCATTAACAGCAGTAACTGTACCTTTAGATAACTCTCCATCATCTCCGTAAAAATTAACTGGTTTTCCAACTTCGTACATAAAATTATTTATTAAATTAAGCCAGGATATCTACTTTCATATGTATCATCTGCTAAATTATAACCTACTGTAAAAGCTTTAGGTAAGCTTTCTATACCATCAATTATATCACCAGAACTTGACATTAATACGTAATGGTCAGGATTTCTACCTCTACGTTTATCAGTTTCAGAATTAGTAGGTCTTATAGACATATAAAAAGTTCTATAGTCTTTACATTCCCAACAATCATTACCTACATGTTGAAATGCTTGTCTAGTCGGATCTTTTGATATAGAATGTCTTCCCATTAGAATCTTTTCATTACACTACGACAACCTTTACGAGGTACGTAATACTTTTTATTTCGTTCATAACTTTCAGCAGTCATAACCTGCACACTACCACCAGTCTTATGATCAAAAGTCATAACACCTTTATACTTCTCTTTATTACGAGGAGGTTTATTATCTAAACCTAATATCATTCTAAGATTCGGATCAGTTACTTCAGTCATAATAATATTATATCACTTTTCCTCTTTATTATTAATGTATTTTGTAATTTCTTCTTTTGATTTTTCAATCTCTTCAATAGCATAATCTATCTTTTCTTCTTTAAGATTACTTAAAATACTGTCTAATTTTAGATATAATTGATTAATAATATATTCTTCCATACTCATAACTTAAATAGATCGAGGAGCATATGCTCCCCGATCGTATCTATATTTAAGCATTTACCAAACTAAGTAGCTTAGTTCCACGTTCTATAGTACGTTCAGATAGCTCTCTGTTATTAACTACAGTCCAGAAACTTTGCTTATTCATTCGACCTAATCCGAACTCAGATGACACATATTGATTGAGTCGATTCTTACCTTTAGCTCGGGTACTATTATGAGAATAATAATCAGTTACTGCAGAGAATGCATCAGCATAATTTTCTCCCCGATTACCTTTACCTTTCTTGAATAAAGTATTCAAAGTATCTACAGTATTTAGACAACGAGTACTTAAACCTTCCTTAGGATTATTACGCATTAAGAAGCCAGTAAACAATGATTGAGCTTTCTTACTAGATAATTTTAGTTTAAGAAGATTATCAAACTTCTTTCGAAAGTCTTCTTGTGTACCTAAGAAGTCTTCTACGACATTAGATAAATCAGCTAACTTTAGCTCAATATCTCCTCTATGTACTGCACTACCAACCATAGAAGATTCACTATTCAAATTATATGTAA
>CAACVD010001768.1_pt1 | contig 10275 bp, 7 predicted proteins | sample 2381771 | NCBI WGS metagenome assembly CAACVD01 (sample SAMEA5211965, study PRJEB30684) | marine metagenome | biome: Marine; feature: Epipelagic; material: Water | collected 2015-10-15 | depth 15 m | reverse complement strand
CAAAACAACATTAGGTACTTACAACCAATCCAAAACACCATATCTAGTATTTTACACCCCCGAACACCCAATTCGCCCGTTGCGTCGTGCGTGCGTGTAAAGGTTGAGTTTTAGACAAACATAGATTAAATTTGAATTTTTTTAGATATGGTACAGATTCCAGAAGAACTTTTAAAACTTAAACTTAGGAAAATGCAAATGGATGTTGCAGAGGAGTCCCGTTCCTCCTTCCTAACTTTTGTAAAAAAAGTGTGGCCAGATTTTATTGCAGGTTCACATCACAAAATTTTTGCTAGAAAATTAGAAGATGTTTCACGTGGAAAGATTAAAAGATTAATTATCAATATGCCACCAAGGCATACCAAATCAGAGTTTGCTTCAAACCTTTTTCCTGCATGGATGTTAGGAAAGAATCCTAAGCTAAAAATTATACAAACTACTCACACAGCAGAGTTATCTGATGGTTTTGGTAGAAAGGTTAAGAACCTTATTATGCAGGATGAATACAAAGAAGTTTTTCCTGATGTAAAACTTGCAGAGGATTCTAAAGCATCTGGTCGTTTCAATACAAACAAAGGTGGTGAATACTTTGCTGCTGGTGTAGGTGGAGCGATTACAGGTCGTGGTGCAGACTTACTGATCATTGATGATCCACACTCGGAACAAGATGCATTGTCTGATAAGAAGATGGAAGATGCTTACGAATGGTACACATCTGGACCTAGACAGCGTTTGCAACCTGGTGGTTCAATAGTCGTGGTTATGACAAGATGGTCTGTAAAGGATCTTACGGGAAAATTATTAGCAAAACAAACAGCAGAAAGCTCTGATCAATGGGACATTGTTGAGTTTCCTGCAATAATTGAAGATGAACCTATGTGGCCAGAGTTTTGGAACTTACCCGAACTTCTTGGTGTAAAGGCATCTATCTCTGAACAGAAGTGGCAAGCTCAATATCAACAGAATCCAGTTGGAGATGAGGGTGCAATTATAAAACGAGAATGGTGGAACATTTGGGAAAAAGAGAAGATACCTCCCCTACAGCACATAATACAATCATATGATACAGCATTTAGTAAAAGAGAAACAGCAGACTTTAGTGCAATAACAACGTGGGGTATATTTTATCCCGAGGACGGTGGACCACCGAACATTATACTCGTTGATATGAAAAAAGGTCGTTGGGACTTTCCTGAACTTAAACAGGTTGCTTTAGATCAACAAAAGTACTGGGACCCCGAAACAATCTTGATTGAAGCGAAAGCTTCTGGTATGCCTCTTACGCAAGAGCTACGGATGATGGGAATCCCAGTGGTCACTTATACGCCTAGTAAGGGTAATGATAAGCATGTCCGAGTAAATTCTGTAGCTCCCATGTTTGAAGCAGGACAAGTATGGGCTCCTGACCATCGCTTCGCCGAAGAAGTTATTGAAGAATGTGCAGCTTTCCCTTATGGTGATCACGATGATTTAGTAGATTCAACAACCCAAGCGTTGTTGCGATTCAGGCAAGGTGCATTTGTTAGCCTGAAGACAGATTACCAAGATGAACCAACATATATTGAACCGAGGTCGTATTATTGATGGAAAAGAAGAACCCGAAAGGATCAGGTATCGCTGTCAAAGGCGTGGGTAAAGCTAGTGAACTGCTGACAAGAGAACCTATGGATCTTGTAGCGCAGAAGATGCAAAGGGATTTTGACCTACTTAACGTACGATCTGAACGTAGAATTAAGATAAAGAAGATTAAATAATGGCCACAGGTTTTTTATTTAACATAGGTTCAAAAGGAGTAAAATTTACCGATGAGTTTTATGATGCTTTAAAAACAATAAAAAAGCAAGGACCTTCAAAATTAGGTCTTCAAAATAGAGCACAAATATTTAATCAAATATTTTCAGAGACTGCTGATCCAAGGGTATACAGAGAATTTAAAAAAGAGTTTCAAAAAGTTTTTGATATATCAGATAGAAAATATGCAGGATTAATTAATTATCAAAAAAGATCAGGAAGACTTTTTGGTGAAGCTCAAGAAAATTATAGAAAAGCAGCCCTTAAAAGTATGGCGGAAGATCCAATGAGAAAAGAGCGTGCGAGAGAAAACGTTAAAAGAGCCATTAATCAAGAGTCTGTTAAAAAAACAAATTTTACAAAATATAAAAAAATTGAAAATAATTTAATTAATCTTGGTGAAAATTTAGATGAAACTATACCTATCAAAGATCAAATTATTAAAGCTTTTGGATTTGATAAAAATAAAAACCCAAGTAATAACGCTTTAAAATACATGTTAGACAATCAACCTGGTGGTTGGAAATCACACAGAGAATTTATGTTGGCAGACCCAGCGTTAAGAAACATGGCTTTGAAAATAGACGAGGAAATAAAATTTTATAATAGAAATAAAAAAGCTTATCAAATGTCTGAACCTAGTGAAGAACTAACTATTAAACCTACTGGTCAAAAGCTTGAGGAAAATATAATTTTTGGTAAAGGCAGACCATCTGCAGTTGAAGTAAAAAGACAATTAAACCAAAAAAAAGGCACTCCAGTTACTGGACCTGATCGTGAAACTGAAACAAGATTGTTTCAATCTTTATTTCCAAATGTAACACTTTCTGGTGAACACACTATGATGTTACCTACAAAAAACAAACTTGAAAGATTAGTTACTGACTTTTCAAAAAAACATGGTGGTTTTAAAGAAGCAACTTATACTACTACGCTTTCAAGAAATCTTTTTAAAAATTCTATAACAGAAAGAATTTTAACAAATAATTTAAAGAAAAGCGAATTACTCAACAATGTCATACCAGGACAAATGCCTGGTCCACAAACTTTAGATCAAATAAGAAAATTTAACGCTGCAATTAAAAGAGATGCAAAAGAATTAGAAGATTTAGGATTAGAAACAGCTATATTTGATTCGGCTTCAAATAAAGGCCAGGGTCAAATTAAGTTTTATGGAAAAAGATATGATAATCTTGGACAGCTTTATCAATCTGTAGGTAAAGGAATCGTTCCACAAAAATCTAATTTTGTTGGTCCACCAAAACAAATGCCTTTGAAAAATGTCTCTCCAAAAAAAGATGGAAAAAAAATTCTTACACGAAATTACCAAGAAGGTGGTAGCGTGTTTACAAATCCGTTTCTTCAAAAAATTGATGAGGTGTTTAATCCTATTACAAATGAGCCACCAGCAGGTGTAACAGATCAACCACCAGAGGGTGGCTTCTTAGAACCAATTGCTGAGGGTATTACAGAAACATTTACCACACCAGAAGGTAGATTAAATATCTACAATACTCTTTCACTTCAAGGACTAGAAGATAAAATTGAAGTCATACAAAGAAACAGAGAGATAGATGAAATTACTGATCAGCAAGTGCAGAATTATTTACAAAGCATAGACAACGCTAAAAATTTTGAAATGCAGTTTAAAGCTGACATGTCTAATGTTACTGCTGGACTAGATAGAGATGGCAACTATATGAATTCATTCAACAATCCATTCTTGCAACAGATGATGGCTAACGGTCAACGGCCCACGTCCCTTGATGTTCAACAAGCATATGAATCTTTTAAAAATACAGATGGTTATAAAGATTTAACGAATACTTTATTTAGTGATGCTCCACTTAAGATTGAAGAGAGAAAAAAAGTACAGTCAAAATTATTTGCAAATCAATTAAAAACGTTGCCAGCAGATGTGGCAGACGTTCTTGTAAACACCTATCAATTTTTATCTCCTTTTGCTTACATGGGAGAAGCTGGCGCTGGTTTAGAAAATCAAACATATGCGGAGTATTTAGCAGGTCAAGAATCTGGTGACCCTGATTATGCAAGAAGAGGTTTTCCTATGTTAGAAAAAATTGCATATGATGCTGGTTATGACAGACCTTTAGACATGTTTTTACCTGGTGGTATTTTTTACGATCCTGATGTAAAAATTGATTTTGCAGATATACAACGATTAGTAGATGAACAAAGAATTATGGCTGCTGAGCCAACTGGAGGGCAAAAAGCTGGAGCCGCTACTATGGCAGGTTTTGCTGCTTTACCACTTTTTATGGGAGCTGGTTATTTTGGTAGAATGATTGAAACAGCAGGCAGACGAGACATTACAAAGCTTGGAAAATTTTTTAAAATGGTGCCTCAAGCTGCAGGTTTACCAAGTGCAAAAGAATTAAAAGGTTTTTTTGGATCTTTATATGCTGGATTGAAAGCAGCTGGAGCAGATAAAAATGTTCTTAAAAACATTGAGGGTATTTTAGTTGAAGTATCTGGTGAAAAAACTGCAAAAAAAACTGACGCATATTATGAGGCTAAAAGAAATGAATTAGAAAATCCACAGTTTCTACAACAACGTGAGATGTTTAAAAATCAAATACTTAAAGCGTATCGAGGAGAAACAACTGAACAAGTTGTAAATCCACAAGATTTTGATAAGATGCTTGACCAACAAGATGAAAACGAAAAGATACCAGACTATGTACGTGAAATTGCTTTTGAGGAAGCCATGAGTATTCTTAAAGAAGAACAATTTAGGCTGTTAGGTAAAGAACCTCCTGGTGTTCAAACACAACCAGATGAGAGTTTATTTGAAGAAGTAACAGGTATAGATTTAGTGCCAGGTGAAAAAGACAATACACCAAAAAAAATGGCCATGGGCGGCGATCCAGGTCAGTTTACTGATCCACTACGTATGCCTGATGACGACGCCATAGACGTGAGAGGTATACAAGAGGATGTGCCTTACATGAGCATTGATGAGCTTGACTTGTTTGAAGAAGCAAACCTCAAGCCAACACTAGATAATCAAATGCCAGAAGTACAATTAGCATCGGCTAATATATTTGGTAAGCTACCAGGTTGGGCCGTGTACCTTGATAAGAAAAGCGATCTACTTGGTACAGGTAAACAAACACAAAACCTTATTCGAATTGGTGATCAAGTAGCAGAGGCTACTAAAACACCAACAGAAAATATTAATAGATTTTATTCAAACCTTGAAGCAAAGCTTCTTGATCCAAGTGTACCTGATACTTTTACAACGCCAGAAGAATTATTTAATTTCTTTCAATCAAGAAATATTGGTAAGCTTGAAGTTGAAGACTATCAGCTACCACAATTGTTTCAATCAATATTTAAGTCAGGTCAACCAGTGACCAAGGCTCAGCTTCTTAGTAGAATAAAAGAGGCGCCAATTAGAAAATTAAAATCACAAACCTTTGGTTTTAGATCAGAGATAGATAACGGCGATGGACAGTTTATTGATTACAAGTATGGTGATGGTCATTTTGAATCTGGTTCTAATCCAGGCACATACAGAGAAAGTGTTATCTATTTAAAACCAGATGATATACCTGGAGATCCAGCAGCTTACAGACACAGTGTACATAATTTCTTTCCTGCTGATGATGCATACGTTGTCGGTTGGTCACGGCTCACGGACCGCCCTGCAATCATATCTGGCACAGGTAAACAACTGTCAGGAGATACAACAACAAAACTTTTAGAGTTAGAAAAGAAAAGAGATAGACTTACAACAATTACAAACAAGTCAGCACAAGACATTGTTGATCAATCAGGTGGTCGTGTTAGTTTGGAACAAGCACAAAAGAATATTGATAACGCACAAAAGCAACTAACCAAAATACAAGATGATATTACTAATTTTGGATCTGGTGCAAAACAAGCTGTTGTTGGTGATAAAGTTGTAAATGTAACATTTGCTGATGAAATACAATCAGATATATTTCAACGTTACCGAAAACATTTAGAACAGGTAAAAGATGAGTATCAAAAAATTGTTTCAAAACTCGGAGAAGTAAAATCAAGAGATCCTAGGTTTATACGTGATGAGCTATATAGCAGCGATGTAAACTCTTTAACAGTAGCTTACTATGCAAAACACAAAGATATACTTAGACCTGTGTTTAGAACAGAAGAGGACTTTGTTGGACACATAAAAGCACTGCAAGAATCAAACGAAGTTATGAGACAGTTCGCACAAATAAGACCTGGCATGTTAACCGAGGGTGCGATGGTGCCCGTGCGTGAAGCACAAAAGAAAAGAGACGATGTTTTAAAATTCTTTGATGAGATACGTGTTGATCCTGAGACTATAAAACAATTATTTCCAAATGTACCCTTTAAAGACAGAAAAGCTTGGGGTGATGTGTTGGTCAAAAACGATTTACACATGGCAGCAAAAAGATTGTTTGTTGATGGAGATCAAAATGCACCAACGTGGTATGCTATAACACCAGCAAAACTTGTAGCTAATAGATATAGCCAAGCAGGAACAACAGCGACACCACTTGCACAAAGAGCAGGAAAGAAAGGTGTGGGCACATATGAGTTTTATGGTGGCCCAGATGCTACTGATGTTAATGGTAAACACTATACAAGCATACTGGAGCAGTCACTTAAGAGAGCAGCAAACATAAACAATGCAGAGTTTAAAATAATTAAGGTAGGCATAGGTAATCCTACAAGAAATAAAAAAGTTATTGAGATTGTGGATATGTCTGGTGGACAACCAACAGTTGTTAAGACAATAAATGTTAAAAAAAATCAAAGTAGAGCGGCTATAGAAGAAGCTACTGCCTATATTAATAAACAGCCAAATGCAGAAAATCTCGTTACAAACACAACAAGTTATCCTGAAGGCTTTGAAACTGTGGACGCTTATGCTATAAAACTAACACCTGAAATGGTATTGCCATCAAAGACACATATGGCTATAGGTGGCTATGTCAAATACGATCCAATGCCAAATATTGAGGAAGTTATAGGAGCAGCGTAATGGCTATTGATAAAAGACTTGATCCAAATGAACCACAAACAGTCAACGATGCGTTGATGATACCTCCAAAGACAGGAGAAACAATACAATTAGATCCAGGAACAGATAATCCCATAGTTAAAATCACTGAAGACGGTGGTGCAATTGTCGGAGAACAAGAACAAATAGTAGAAGATACACACGATGCAAACCTAGCTGAACTTATAGATGAAACAGAGTTAAGTAATATAGCATCAGAACTTACTGGTTTTTATGAAGATGATTTATCTTCTAGAAGTGAATGGGAATCGGCTTACAAAAAAGGATTAGATTTACTTGGTTTAAAATATGACGAGAGATCACAACCTTTTCAAGGCGCTAGTGGTGTTACTCATCCTTTATTGTCTGAGTCAGTAACGCAGTTTCAAGCACAAGCTTACAAAGAACTATTACCTGCTGGTGGTCCAGTTAGAACACAAGTGATGGGTGAAGTAACAAAAGAAAAAGAGGACCAAGCTCAAAGAGTTCAAGAATTTATGAACTACCAGATTATGCATGTTATGGAAGAGTTTGATCCAGACCTTGATCAAATGTTATTTTATTTACCACTATCAGGATCTACATTTAAAAAAATATATTATGATGCAAGTCTCGGTAGAGCTGTATCAAAGTTCGTGCCAAGTGATGATTTAGTTGTTCCGTATAATGCAGTTAATATTGAGCAGGCTGAAAGAGTTACACATGTTATAAAAAAATCAGAAAACGAAATAAGAAAATTACAGGTCACAGGATTTTACAGAGATGTTGAAATACAAACATACAATAATCAAGATGAAATAGAAGAAAAAGAACAACAGATATCTGGAATGAAAAAAGCAGGTTATGCTGATGATGAGTACACATTATTAGAAATACACGCAAATTTAGACATACCAGGTTTTGAAAGAGAAGACGGTATTAAAGCTCCTTACATCGTAACTGTAGATGAAGGCTCAGGAAAAGTTTTATCTATTTACAGAAACTATGATGAAGAGGACGATAAACTTAAAAAAACACAATACTTTGTACATTATAAATTTTTACCTGGATTAGGTTTTTACGGACTTGGACTAATTCATATGCTTGGTGGTTTATCAAGAACTGCTACAGCTGCTTTACGTCAATTAATTGATGCTGGTACACTTGCTAATTTACCAGCAGGATTCAAAGCAAGAGGTCTTCGTATTCGTGATGATGATAATCCGATACAGCCTGGTGAGTTTAGAGACGTTGATGCACCAAGTGGTGATCTTCGTTCTGGTCTTTTACCATTACCTTATAAAGGTGCTGATCCTACTTTATTTCAACTACTTGGTTTTGTTGTACAGGCAGGTAAAGAATTTGCTACTGTAGCCGATCAAAAGATTGGTGATAGCGTTGCAGCAAATGCACCAGTCGGAACAACAATGGCTCTTATGGAAAGAGGCATGCGTGTCATGTCAGCTATTCATAAAAGATTACACTACGCACAAAAAATAGAGTTCAAATTACTTGCAAAAATATTTTCAGAATCTTTAGCACCTGATTATCCATATGATGTTGTTGGTGGTGTAAGAGCAATTAAAACTGCTGATTTTGATGAAAAGATAGATATACTACCTGTATCTGATCCAACAATATTTTCAATGTCACAACGTGTTACCTTGGCTCAGACACAATTACAACTTGCACAAGCTGCTCCTCAAATGCATAATATGTATGAAGCATACAGAAGAATGTATCAAGCAATGGGTGTGCAGAATGTAGATGCTATATTACCTGTTCCTACTCCTCCACAACCTTTAGATCCTGGCATGGAGAATGGCAGTGTATTGTTAGGTAAACCTTTACAAGCATTTAGAAATCAAAATCATATGGCTCACATAGACACACATCGAGCTTTCTTTTCATCTATTTTGGTTAAAAACAATATTCAAGCAATGACTTTATTAGAGGCTCATATTATGGAACACGTTTCTATTCAAGCTCGAGAAGAGGTTGAACAAGAAATGAAAGAAGATGTTGCCAAAATTGCTCAACAATTTGGTGGTAAACTACCTCAAGAAGAGCAGGTTAAGCTTCAAGAACTATTAGAATCAAAAGTTGCGGAGACAATCACTGAAATGACAGAGAAAATGATAGAAGAGGAACAAGAAATGCTATCATCTCAAGGTGAGGACCCATTAATTTCATTAAAACAACAAGAATTACAGCTACGTGCTGCTGATATTCAAAGAAAATCACAAAATGATCAAGCAAATGTTGAAATGGACGCTGCAAAACTTGAGCAAAATGCTAAATTAGCGCAAGATAAGATAGATTCTCAAGAAGATATTGCGCAACTTCGTGCAAATGTTAATTTAGAAAAACAAAAACAATAAAAATGGCAAACGCAGAAGAAAAATTAGCTGATTATTTTGATAAGCTTATGCTTATTGCAAAAAATACTTCCAAAAATCCTGAAGATAGTATACTTTTAGCAGGAGCTATGATGGCGTGTGCAAAAATGGTCTATTATGAGCATTTATCGCCAAAAGAAGCTAAACAATTAGAAAATCATAATGGTTATGATCTTCTTGAAATGGTAAAACCGACAATACATTAGGGGTTAGTATGGCATTAAGTGACAAGGGGACAAAAACCGCAAGAGATAAAATTAAAAGAGATGAATTTATTAAAAAATTTAAACCACCTAAAATTGACCCTGAAAAATTTAAAGAATATTTTGAAAAAAAGAAAAAACCCAAATTTGAAAGGATGCCATTACCAATACCTAAAGGTTTTGGTCCTAGATTTGGTAAACCACCAAGCCCAAAAACAGACCCAGAGGCTTACAGAAAATTTATTGAAAAGTTTAAAAAAGAAAAAGCAAAAAGAAAAGAATTGTTAACTGACAGAACAGATAACAAAAACAGAAAAAAAAGAAAGACGTCAAAGAAATTCGCTGACGGCGGAAAAGCAGAAAGCTTTGGTATGTTATCAGTTAAAGCTGGTGTAGACAACAACCCTAATCCTACACAAGCAGACAGAATAGTTGGCGCTACGAAAAAGAAAAACGGTGGCCCAGTAGATTCACCTAAGAAAAAAGAAAAAAAGAAAAAAATGCCTGGTTTACTTGCAATAGGCATAGAAATAATTAAACCTAAAAAACCAATTAAAGCTGCGAATGGTGGTCTAGCAGGTAGACTTGCTAAACGTGGATATGGAAAGGCAAGATAATGAACTTTAAAAAAACAAAAGTAGAAGTGGTTAAACAATCTAACCCTTTTCCTACTTTGAAAGTGGGTTCTGATGCTGCTATTGTTTACTCACCTTTTGTTGTAAAACAGAACAAAGGTGGAGGTCCAAAAGGACAGACTAGCAAGGCTCAGATCAAAAAAGTTGCTTTCAAGGGCGTAAAGTAATAAAACCCTATCAACAAAGGAGGTTTGTATGAACTTACTAAAAGATCTTTGGGAACACTTAAA
>CAACVD010001767.1_pt1 | contig 10277 bp, 11 predicted proteins | sample 2381771 | NCBI WGS metagenome assembly CAACVD01 (sample SAMEA5211965, study PRJEB30684) | marine metagenome | biome: Marine; feature: Epipelagic; material: Water | collected 2015-10-15 | depth 15 m | reverse complement strand
TTCTCCTTACGTATTAGATATTTCTAATACACTTATGATTATACTCAAGTCATTTCCATTTTGTGCTTGAGCTTTTATAACTTCTGATTCCTTTGCAACAAGAGGAGCTGATGCTGCCACCGCTCCATCAGAAGTGTCTTGCGTCATATTACCTGTCGCAAGAAGTTCCTGTGATCGTTTAGCTTCTATAGGTCTATCTATTTCTAAACTATAACTTACACTGCTAGTGTCGACAAGAAACAATGATATATTACAATTGTTTTCTGTATCTTCATTTGATACACGAATAGATTTTACAATTGCTGTTGTTTCTGATGGTACTGTATACACAGTAGTCAACGCATTTGTAGAAAGTTTAGCTTTATAATTTGTATAGACGTTAGACATTTATGATAAAAACCATGCCTTTCTTTCTTCATCATTCTTTAATGTTTCTGGAGTATAAGTATTATTTAATAAAAAAATTAATTGTTCCAATGTTTGAATTAATTGGTTCATTTGTGATTGATCATATTGATCTGGTGCTTGTGGTAATCTTGGTATTACAATTTTTGCCATTACATTCTCCCTATCATATCATTAATTGACACAATTCCACCTTGTGCTCTGTTTCTTAAATTAGGTCCTCGTGGTTTAGGTGAAGAAGAAGGACCGGACATACCTGCTGGTCCACTAACATTACCACCTCCTCCACCACCTTGGTTGTTTTGATTTGCTTGATTTATTTGATTAATTATATTTTGTTGTGTTTGTGCTTGTTGTTGCGCGATTGTTGGTTCTGGTTCTGGTTGTGCTTGTTGTGTTGGGGTAACCATGTTAAATAAATTATTAATATCATTAACTGCACTCATAGTATAATTAGTTCCAAACAAAGCATCAGAAGCAGCACCAATAACAGGAGTTCTTGCAAATATATTTGCAAACCTTCCTGCATTTCCTAATTGCCTTAATAAATTTTCATATATAATTCTTTGTCCTACTGTACCTCCACCTATTCCAGTATTTGGTACGTTTCCAAATATACTTTGAAATCCTTTCTTAGCATAATCAATAAAACCTGTTTTATCTGGACCTTGATATTTAGTGCTAAAACCTTCATATGGAAATTTTTTTGATAAACCTAATTCTGATTTAAATCCTTCTGATATAGGATATTGACCATAAGATCCTTTTGGCATATCCGCAGGAGCGTTCATGTATAAAAAATCTTCTATAAAATTTGCCATTACCCGCCTCTCATTCCGTCTGGTTTCATATCTAATCTAAGTGTGCCGTATCGCCATTTATCATCAACAGCATCGCTTGATATTCGAACAGCTATTTGTCGGCCACGTATTCTTGTATCTTTTTTATTTGTACTTGTTGTTATATCAAAAGGACCATGACTTGTTTGTGATGCAGTAGGATATGGTCTTGTTTTCATTGTCATATCAACAGTTCCTGCTTGATCTTTAAAGTCTGGTACAAATCTTGCAATAGACATAAATTGATCTCCGTCTGCAATATCTATATCACCCGATTCAATATGATTTGCCATAGCCGCACCATCATCATTTACACCTGTCTCGTGTAAGTATACAAAAGTTCTACCTGCTTTAAGTCCATTGATTGTAGAGATACTAGCTGTCGTATCTGTAGAATCAAACTCAGCAGCATAAGGCACAGGATACACACCACTGTCAGCCCATGAGCTTCTTGCTAATGTACCAACATACCATAAGTTTTCTGCATAGTTATACATAACAACTCTATCTATTTGATCAGATCCACTTGATGGATAGAACCACATGACTTCGTTGAAGTCTGAGTTTGCTGCACAAAACACATCTTGTTTTGCATTAGCATTGATATTATCAAAGACATGATCTTGTACACTACAAGGTATTTTTTTCACCGAACCATCAAACATAAAGAATGACTCATCACTCATCCAGAATGATGTACCAGATACATCAACTGCTGCGTGTATACCTACAGCGCCACAATTAGAACCTATTTGTTTAAATCCAAAAGTAAAAGGTGCACCGATAAACTGCATTGAATACAAAGCAGAATCTGTCCACACCATTACCGCACCTCTTGATCTAACAGCCGTTTGTATTTGGTTTCCGTCTGTCAGTCTATGTGAGCCTGCTGTATTAGTTGCTGTTGGTGTCCATGTGCTTGTTGATTCTTGATCAGACCAACGTATAAACATATTATCTTGTGTTGTTGTTGTGCCTATTGTTGTTTCCGTGCCAAGACAAATAACGTGTCTATCATCACCAGAGACTAACATAAATCTTGATTTAGTAGGTGCGCCGCTTACTTCTGTTGTAGAAGCTAAGTTACTCGATAGTCCTGCTGACGTGTCCCAATAAAATAATCCACCATCAAATTGTAAGGCTAATACATCTTCACCCCAGTTATCCAATGCCCATTTTGATGATTGTAGTAAAACACCGTCTGCACCTGTCAAACCTTCTCTTGTTGTATTCCATGTTGACGTACTCCATGTACCAGCACCCCAACCATAACCAAAAAGTGCTACCGCTGCTCCTGTATTAACTTGGTAAGTTGCTGTTGCTGTTCCGGTGGTCGCGGACGAGGAGGCATTAGCTGGCGCCTCTATAGTATATGTACTAGAACTTGGCACCGTTAATATTTCGAACTCACCTTGTAAGTTAGCTTGTGTTAAACCACCGACTGCACCACTGACACTAGATATAGTAACAAAGTCACCAATCAATGCTCCGTGGTCCGCGTCTGTTACAGTAACGGTTGATGAACCGCTTGTTGTTGCAAATTGTGTTATGCTTCCTGTCGCGCGCGTAGGCGTGATATCAGCATAACTATTTTCTGAATATGCGTAGAGTTTTTTATTAGTACCATAAATAGCGTACTTAACACCGTTAAGATCGGAGTAAGTAAGTATTGCTCGAGTTGCGCCGACGAGAGCATCACTTGTTACTTTTTCCCAGCCACCTATTTTTTCTGGTAAACCATATCGAAAGCGAACATTATCACAATCAACCCATTTACCTTCTGCACCGTATTCGGTATTTTGTTTATCTATACCGGGCGCTATTTGTAGTTTAGTTAGTGGCATAATATGGTATCCAAAAATCTGTTCCGTTAATGTTTACTCTAATATGTCCTGTTAAACTTCCTACACTTGTGTCTGTTGTTAAACTCTTTGTTTGATCTGAGGCACTCGTACCATCAAATCTAATAAACTCTTGATCTGTGTCATCTTGATCTAATGTTAAACAAGCTATCGCTCCAGAAGTATTAGCTTGACTAACAGTTACAAGCGCACTTGTAGGAGAGTCTGTTCCAATACCTATTTTATCAGCAGAACCATCAACAAAAAGAGCATGAGTTAATGTGTTTGTTTCTGCTCTAAAGTCTACAGAGGCACCAGAATCATTAAAGGTAAATCCACCACCATCAAAGTCAATTGCACCAGTAGCTTTTATACCACCGACTACATGTAATTCTGTTGAAGGAGAAGCAGTTTTAATACCAATCCTGTCATTACCTGCATCAGTAAAGAATAAGTTTGCATCGCCGTTTCCTTCAATTCTAAAGTCTACGTCTGCACTTGATTCATTGAAAACAAAAGTACCACCATCAAGTGATACATTACCTGCTACATTTAATGTTCCATTAGCCGTAATATTTCCTGCGTCATCCAAGACGTCGAACATAGTCGATCCGTCTGTATATAAAATATGTTTAGATCCTGCTATAAGTCCATCAGTTGTACCTGTTCCACCAGCAGGTTTAAAGTTAAGAGTATACGTACCCATTGTAGTTGCGTTATCAACAATGTACCAGTTCTCAACTGCTTCACACTGCATGGTAGTATTACCAGTAAGTGTGCCTGTTAATTTTATGATTGCGTTACTTTGTTCGTCTGCTGTTGTACCATCAGTCGCGCTTAAAGAGTCTGACGTACTTGCAATTGCTACAGATACATAACCTTTAACGGCTGATTCTAATTTTGTTAAATTGTTATTTGTTATTGTACCCCATGTTCCCGAGTTTTCCCCACTGGCTTGGAGTTCGAGATTGAGAGTACTTGAGTAAGTTGATGCCATTTATATCTCCTATGCCACGTCGTCTATTAAAGCTGCTACAATTAAGTTAGCTGTTGCGTCACCTGCATCGCCAATGTCTGACGATATAGCGTGTATATTACCTACCGTTGTGTTGGGTAATCTACCAAACCATGATTGTGAAGGACCAATAAAAACAGCGTCGACTAAGTCATTTGCTGCTGTGCCTCCATCAAAACACACATACACACCGTCTGCGGTGCTTGTGTTTTTAATAAATAAAAATTTTACTTTATCACTTGTTGTAATTGCTGTTGGTGCTGTGTCATCATCAACGGCTGTATAATCTAAAAAACTTCCGGCAATCAAATCAGTGCTTGTTGTTGTACAAGCTGTTAATTTGTAATACCATTTATCGTTTACATCATCTGGTGTCACGGTCATAGAACCACTAATAGATTTAGAAATCTCATCTGGTAAAAGAGTTGCGGTTATATTTACTGTTGCATCATCTGCCATAATTTATCCTTAATCCGTTGACCCCGGTTCTACATCTTTCCATGTCGCGTCCGCAGAATCATCAACCTCATTCCATAAGAAGAAGTTAGGTGATCCGGCTGATAATGAAATTAAGTTTTGGAATGCTTCTCCAAATGCTGTTTCTTCTCCTACACTTGCTGTTATAGCGCCAGCAGTTGTTGGCGATACATTTGCACCACCTGTTGCAACTTCTGTTCCTAAAGTAAAGCTTGGAGCACCTGCTGTTGTTACAGCAAATACAGCACTACCTTGTACAGTCTCTGTGCCAATACTAAAACTTGCACTTTGACCTAAAGATAGTTCAACGGTTCCTGCATTAACAACAGTTCCGGGTAACGCTTCTGCTACTCCAAATTGTCCTATTGCTCCGTGTCCTAGTAGCATCTATTACCCACAATGTAATGTGCATGGAACTGTATAAGAACCATCACTGTATGTTTCTATTTTTGTCGTGCTTGTTACTTTTGCTATTGTAGTATTTTTAAAATTACCATCTGATTGAACTTTAGCTGTTCCGTCACCTTTACTAGACAATAAATTTCCTATAGCTACAGTTTCATCTTTATGTACTCGAACAACAAAAGCACCAAGAGATGCTACACTTAAATCATTTACTTTATCATTGTCATCCCATGCTCTAAATATTCCATATACTTTAGTGCTATCCTCCGTGTCTGATATTTTACATTTAGGTAAATGTTCTTTTTGAATCTCTAATTCAACAACTCCATCATATTCCACACCATCAAAAGTATGTTTTATATTTGCCCCTACTGTATAAGGTTTAGCAATGTATTCTCTCATTACTTTGTCTACACCTGTTGGAGATTTATCCGCAGGTATTGTAAATTTAACCATAGGCCAATCACATATTTTATCAATTGATTCTATTACTGTACCAACTAAAATTGTTGGTTTTGAATTATCACTAAGTTGAGACCAGTGAGAACCAATAAAAGTGTTGTAAGAAACTGTAGAATTAGTTCCAGTTATACTTCCGGGGTTACTTCCATTCCTAAAAAAATTTAAAAGAGTTAAATCATTATCGTTGTTATTAGACCTGTTAAATGAAAATGCACCACTACTACTAGCATATATTGATTCATCACCATCTCTAATAAGCATGCCTTGATCACTTGCTTGTTGTAAAGTTGAATTTGAAGAATGTCCTGCACCTCTTTCACTACAGATTGCTCCGTTGTCTCTTATTCTTAATCTTGTTGTTCCGCCTGTTAGTACATCTATTTGGTCTGCATTACTACCGGGTCTAAAATTAATACCTGTATTAACATCATTAGATGATGAAATAGCACAAGTTGTACCATCACCATCTGCATTAGTTAATATTCTACTATTAAAAAAAGCGGCTCCTGCATCACTACCATCTAAAGTTAAAAATGTAGTATCACTAGAATCATCAGTGCCTTTAAATATAATATCGGTGTCACCTGCTTGAGCATCTATTGTAATATTACCAGAAGATGTTGCAATAGTTACTGCTCCATCACCTGTTGAAATATCATCAGCCGCAGTTCCAAAACCGGAAGCAGTGCCACTGTTTGTGATGGTTGCCCCAGAATCTATTGTTAACGTAGAACCAGATAAAACATTCATTGCATTTGCTGAGAATTGAAAATCATCCGCACCTGCAATTTTAATATCTATCTGATCATCTGTATCTGCTGTAATGCTTGTATCACCGTCAGTATCTAAAACTAATTCTGCACCATCTAAATCACCATTTATTGGGCCTCCAACTGCACCAGATATTTCTACAATAAATATAGAAGCACCACTTGCAGGAGCAGTAGTAAATGTAATCTGTGTTCCACCTGTAGCTAAAGTATAATCTGTTCCGGGTTTTTGAATAACTCCGTCATGTGATACTAAAAGCTGTGCCGGTGAACCAACTTGTGTGCCTAAACTAAATGTAACATTAGATCCATTATAAGTGTTTCCACTTGTGTCTAGTACACTAAACGTGCCACCTTTAATTCCTTGTCCTACGTATGCCATGTTTTATTCCTTTGGGTTATCATCTTTAATTTTTTTAACACGAGCTTTCCAAGCGTCAATGTCCTTGTATATCTCATCAAGCTGTTCGCCAATATCACCATATGCTTTTTTTCTAGTTTTTCTTGTTCTATTATTATTATAATCTTTAGTTGCTTGTGTATCTGCTGTTGTAAGTTGACTATCAGTTGGTTTTGAAAGTCCATCAACATTCCAAGTTTTTATAAAATCACCAGAACCATCGTTTTGCAAAAGTATATTGTTTTTAAATTCTTCATCTGTTTTGCTATTCGCCTCTAAATATGCTTTTACTTTCCAATATAAACCTGCCATTTTATGCTCCTGTTAACCTAAAACCTAAAAAACCAGTTGATTCTTCCATTAAATTTACATCACCACCTTCATTGTGTTGAACATACATTTCTATATAATCAGTAGCGGCTAAATCTCCTATGTAAGACCCATGACAATGAATTTCATCTCCACTTGAATTAGGTGATAAATCTTTGTGTCTTGTTTCTTGTGAGTTCCATTCAGAATTATTTTTATATAAAAATACTTGTAATGATTCGTTTTGGTCTATTCCTCCCATTTTTCCCCAATAATGAAAAACATAAACTCCTGCACCATCAGAAGGAACAGTAAATTTATTTGATGCAAAAACTCCTCCACTATCAAATCTTTCTGAATCAAATGCTACTTTTGTTGCAGACGCATGTCCTATTGATTGATTTGAACTTAAATAAACATGAAAAGCAGGTCTATTCATTATATGAACAAAATCCATTCTTTTTAACGTTCCTGCATCACTTAATAATAACTCATCAGTTGTTGCAGGTTCAGCCGCTAATGCTGTTTCAGCTGTTATAACTGCCGCATCTATTAATCCTACTTTACTTAGTGCCATGTTTTACCCCTCTAATGTTGTGACTCTTGCTTTAAGAGATTCAATTTCTGTTATTGCTTCTTTAAGTGCCGCAGTGAGTAGTGGCACTAGTTTTGATTGATCAATACCTTGTGGTTTAATAATTTGTTTTGTTGCTTCCCAAGTTGTATTATTTGCATAAACACCATCTGTTTTTCCCTGTGTCCAATCTGATTGTTCAATATTAGTTCGTACAACATCTCCACTAGCAGATAATACTACTTTTTGAAGTGTCTCAGTTGCATCCTTAGTGCCACTAATTGCCTCTGGAACAATGCTAGATACTTCGTGAGCAACAAATCCATCTACTAATGTTTTATCTGTATTTGACTTCCAATAAAATTTTCTAGGTTTTAATTGTTTTAATTTTGTTATTCCATCTGTTTTATCTACAATACCATCTTTTAATCTATAGTCTGAAGAAGTTGTATATTGAACAGCGTCATTAGTGCTATTTCTAGATATACTACCTATTTCTGTTCCACTTCTTCTAAAAGCCATAAAAGTAAAACCTTCAATTGCATCTTTGTCGTTAATAATTATTCCTGACTCACTATTATTACCACCTGCCTCTATATTTAATTTATAACCAGTAACAACATCTCCATCTATAATAAGTCTAGTATTTGCTTTAACGGCACCCGCCGCACTAATATTCAATCTTTCAGTTGGTGATGCCGCACCATCTGCGGTAGTTCCAAAAATTAATTCTGTCGGCATATCATTTCCACCGGGCGTTCCATTTACTCTTGCAATTATGTGTGCACCATAAGTTTGTCTGTCAGTGCCGTCTGCCCCGCTAAAATAAATATTACCTAAATAATCATTATCTTGAACAACAGTTGTTGCACCAACAGCAGTGCCTCTTGTTTTACACAGTATAATTGAAGGTGCTCCATTATTATTAGAGTTTTGTGTAAGACTTACTGAATTTTTATTATCACCTGTTCCTTCTATTTGAATATGAGGTTCATAACCTGCGGCATGAACAGATTTCGCCGCTATACCAGAATATATTTTATCTTCACCTGCATCAATATAAAATAAATTAGCTTCTCCATTACCTTCTATTCTAAAGTCTACATCAGCACTATCTTCGTTAAAAGTAAACGCACCATTTTGGTCTAAACTTGCTGATGTTATTTCTGTTTTACTCATGTGTTACTCCTCTTATCCGCAATGTAATGTGCATGGAACGCAATATGAACCATCACTATATGTATATGTTTTTGTTGTTGATGTTACTTTAGCAATCGTACTTGCTCGTAAAATATCATCTGCTTGTTTCTTTGCTGTGCCATCACCTTTACTTTGTAAGTAATCACCAATAGCAACTGTTTCATCTTTGTGAACTCTTACAATAAATGCACCTAGAGCAGTAACTAGCATATCGTTTACTCCATCATCTGGTTCGTTATCCCAACTATTAAACACACCATAAACTGCTTTGCTATCTTCTGTATCTGATATTTTAGTCATAGGTAATTGTTCATTTATTTGTTTTTCAATAACACCATTATATGTAACACCATCTTTGGCTGTATGTGAAATAGTGTCACCAACAGACTTACCATTTGGTAAAGCTATTTCTTCATGAAACTCATAACCATCTGAATTTGTCATTTTAATTATATACCAATCAATCATGGTCGCTATAGATTCTATAACAGTGCCTCTTAAAATTGTTGGTGCTGAATTATCTGATAGTCTACCCCAGTGAGCACCACTAAAGGCATTATAAGATGTAGTAGAACCACTTATAGCAATTGTTCCTTGTTCTGAATTATTTGCTCTAAAAGCAACTACAGTGCCATCAAAACTTTGACCCGCACCATTATCTTCTCTATTAAATATAGCAACAGTTGAAGCAGGTACAGTAAAATGGTTTTCACTAGTTGGTGAAAAATAATTTCCAACATTTGAGGTAGTTCCATTATTTTTCCCTATAGCAACAAAATTACTACCTCCATTAATATGAAGCATAGTGGCATTACCATCAGTTTCAACTGTAAAATCTATATCTTGGCTGTCTTCATTAAAAGTAATAGTTGGTTCTGAACCAGATGCAAAACGCATATACTCTCTTAATGTACCACCTGTCATAACATCAAATTCTATTTGAGCATCTTCTGTTCCGTCTGAAACATCTCCACTTTTAGCAATTATTTGTACCCCCACAAAATCTTCTGAGTTATCATTTCTACCTTCAAAATCTATTTGACCAAAAAAATCACTGTCGGCAGGAGAACTTGAATTTCTATATAATCTTAAATTAGGCCCAGAGTTTGCATCTGCATCTGTTGATGTTAAAGTAAGTGTATCAGTATTATCTGCTGTTGTAATTGTAGTGCCATCATTTATAGTGAGACCAGTAGCAGTCATTGACATTACATCTGTGCCACCTGCTTTAAAATCTATTTGGTCATCAGTGTCAGCAGTAATTGAAGTATCAGCGTCTGCATCAAGTATAAGTTCAACTCCATTCATATCTATAGACGCACCCGCAGGAGGGTCAATAGTTCCTACACTCTTTGCTTGATGAACAACATAAATATTGTTTGTGCCGCTAGGAGGTGCACCAGTAAACGTTAATGTTGTACCAGATAAAGTGTATGCTGAGTTAGGGTCTTGTCTTACGTTTCCTACAAATACTTCAATGTCTAAAGTTGAGGAAGGTGCTACATCTAAAGTAAATGCAGTTGTACTTCCATCACCATTAAACCTCTTACCTTGAAGAGATTGAAAAGTATTTCTGGTAT
>CAACVD010001766.1_pt1 | contig 10278 bp, 13 predicted proteins | sample 2381771 | NCBI WGS metagenome assembly CAACVD01 (sample SAMEA5211965, study PRJEB30684) | marine metagenome | biome: Marine; feature: Epipelagic; material: Water | collected 2015-10-15 | depth 15 m | reverse complement strand
TTCTTTTATCCATAGAATTATACTTGTCTTTATCAATTCCATATCCCCAAACAAAATACAAATGGAGGATTAAATGAAAATTTTAAATCTTTATGCAGGGATCGGTGGCAATAGAAAATTGTGGGGAGATGAACACGAAATTACTGCCATAGAATATGATAAAGACATTGCTGCAATATATAAAGATTTTTTTCCGAATGACGAGGTATTGGTTGAGGACGCACACGAATACCTACTAAATCATTATAAGGATTATGATTTTATTTGGAGTAGTCCGCCTTGCCCTACTCATAGCCAGATAAGATATAATATTGGATTTAAAGCGAATAGAAAATATAAAAAAGTAAAAGCAGTATATCCCGATTTAACACTATATCAAGAAATAATACTTTTACAATATTGGTTTGATGGTAAATATGTTATTGAAAATACTATACCTTATTATGAGCCATTAATCGCAGGTAGGAAAATGGCAAAGCATATTTGGTGGACTAATATACATTGTTCTGATATTGAAATTAAAAGTAGAGGGCATAGGGGAGGAACAGTAGAAAGTTTATCAAAATTAAAAGGTTTTGACTTGTCTGGATATAAGATCAAAGACAAGAGAAAAATTTTGAGAAATTGTGTAGAGCCAGAAATAGGATTACACTTCTTAAAAGAAATAAACAATGAAAAACAATTAAATATATTTATGGAGGATTAAATGAGTTTTGATTTACTATTAAAAACACAAAAAGAGTTGCACGACAATACAACGAAGTGGAACGAAGTGATTGAAAAGATAAAGAAAATCAATTTTAAGAAATACGAAACTAATCAGACTATTGGTTTTATAATTGATGACATAGTGAAAGGAGAGTTTATAAATGAGGGTAAATAAGTTAGAAAATCAGGTTGAAGTATTAACTGATTTAATTGCAGAAAATAAAAAACTAAGAGAGAAAGTTGGACAATTAAAACACCTTAGAAGAATGGATTTAGAATTTTTAGGTATTTTGGTTTGGGGATATGGAATTGATAAAGACAAGTATAATTCTATGGATAAAAGAATATATTCTGGATATAGCACCTATAAAGAACATACTTACGATTGGGATTGGTTAATGACTACTGTTGCAGAGGAAAGAGATATTCAACCACTATTTGACAGAATTGAATTAATTAATAATGAGTTAAGAAGAGATAGAGAGGAGCAAGAAAGAAAATACTTAGAAGAATATGAACTATATCTTAAAGAAAAAGAAGAGCAAAAGAAAAAAGAAGAGGAAGAGAAAGTTGTTTTAAGTCTTACGCCTGAAACTATCACAAAAGCAAAAAATGGAGAATTAAATGAAACCGAGTAGTGCAAAAGCAAAGGGTAGAAACTTTCAGAACAAAGTCAGAGAAATGATAATGGAAAAACTGGGGATCAACGAACACGATATAAAAACAGCAGTAATGGGAGAAAGTGGTATGGATATTATATTATCTAAGGCAGGTAGAGAAACTTTTCCTTATGCAGTTGAGTGTAAAAAGGTAGAACGAATTAATATTTGGCAATGCTACGAACAGGCGTGTGAAAATTCAGATGACCTAACACCACTATTAGTTTTCTCAAAAAATCATTCAAAAGTAATGGTTTGCTTTGAATTTAAGGATTTATTAGATTTAGTAAACAATAGCAACGGATTTAAAAGGATAACTAAATGAGCAGATTAACTGAAGATGGATTATATGTAATATCTTGCCCTAATTGTGGTAGCAAAGATATGATTAAAAAATCTCGTCAAAAAAACTACGACGGATCATATAAACAACGCTATAAATGTAAAGATTGTGGCGTACAAACAGTTAATCCTACTTTGAATGATGTTGAAGTTGTTAGAGAAAACATTAAACTCGCAAAGCAGAAACAATCAGCACAAGATGTAAACCGAATAGAACGAAAGGCGTTTAGAGAACACGCAAGGTATGAAAATGCAATTACTAATCTATTATTTGACATACAGGCATTACTTCAAAGCAAAAATTTTTCAGAGTTTAAATTTAAAAAAGTCAAGCAAGGCAAAAGTGTGGGAGTGTTGCAGATTGCTGATACACATTTTAACGAACTTGTTTCCCTACCTCATAACAATTATGATTTCAAAGTTGCTTCAAGACGCTTAAAACACTATGTAAACAGAGCAAAAGAAATATTTAAGGTTTATGATATAGATAATGTTTTAATTGCGATTACAGGCGATTTAATCAATTCGGATAGAAGATTAGATGAAATGCTTAATATGTCCACGAATAGATCCAAAGCAGTATTTCTCGCAGTAGATTTATTGCAACAAATTATATTTGATATAGGACAAGATTATTCCGTGTCAGTTGCTTGTGTAACTGGGAACGAAAGTAGATTGAAACAAGATTGGGGTTGGTCAGACTTTATGGCGTCTGATAATTACGACTTTGTTATCTTTGAAATTCTAAGACATTATTTTAAAACAACAGATGTGCAGTTTGTAGTTGATGATCCTACTGAATGCGTTGTCAATGTCGCAGGACAAAACTTATTATTATTACACGGAAACGGAAGTTTCACTACGCAATACGAAAAGAGTGTCAATCAAATCAAAGGTAGATACGCAGGTAGAGGTGTGCAGATAGATTATATTATCTCTGGACACATACACTCTGCAAGAGTTGGAGATATTGCAAGTAGAAGTAGCTCATTGGTTGGAGCTAACGAGTACAGTGAAAAAGGATTAAATCTATCAGGACGAGCAAGTCAGAATATTTATATTTTCCACGAAGATAAAAATATAGACGCTATGAAAATAGATTTACAATATGTTGGAGAAGAGTGTTATGACATTAACGAAGAACTTGAAAGTTATAATGCAAAATCTTCCAACAAATTAAAACCAAAGAAAACCATATTTGAGGTAACGATATGATGTTAAAACTAAATCCAGAGGAAAAACAAGTGTTGAAACATATCTTTGAAAGTCACTATGTTAGGAAGTTGCCACCTGCTATCAAGAATGTCGCATTAGACATTAAGAAAGCAATGGACAATCCTACAAAAGTAACTGAACAAGAATATGTTGGACTTAATCCAAACTGGAAACATTGCGAAAATTGTGACGATTAAACACTAATGATTATCACAAAATTACATCAATGCGTTTATAACGCAATAGTATCGCTTTGTCTTAAATGCAAAAACAAGGAAGGTAAAATGTATTATAATACAACAAATGAAAAAGGAAGTTTGCTACAAACAAATATGAAACAAGCAAACAATCAAGAACAATTAACATTAGCAGTCTTTCAGACTTATCCTAATGAAAATCTATCTGCCAATGAGGTGTGGGCTTTTTTGATTGACAATGAATCAATTAATGAACAAACGCCACTAACATCTATACGCAGAGCAATTACTGATTTGACCAATCAAGATAAACTTTTTAAAACAGATAAAAAGGTATTAGGATCAGCAGGAAGAAAAACATACACTTGGAGATTAAAATAATGGCTTACGAACACAAAGAAAACAAAGGTTCTATTTTTAAGAACAACAGAAAAGAAAAAGATACACACCCAGACTATACTGGTCAGATTAATGTAGCAGGTACATTGTATAATATATCTGGTTGGATTAATGAAAGTAAAGGTGGGAAAAAATACTTCGGATTATCTGTATCAATCCCTAAACCAAAAGATGACAAACCTTTGAGTCAAGACGAATTACCATTTTAACGGATTAGGGCAACATTTTAAAACAACAATAAATTATGGCATTTGAAGGAGTGTCGCAGGTAACCAATCCTGTCTTTCCCTTTGTTAATGCTCTAAATAAGATTATTGTTTGTAAATACGGTTGGCTACTGGTTGCCCTAAAGAATTATGATAGATAAAAAAACAGCAGAACGATACAAAGATTTATTAAAAATGCTCAAAGAAGAGGATAATAATATCAAAGAACGAGTAAAACAAACTAACAAAATTCGTGAAAATACCATTTTGCGTAGCTTGGAAGATAGAGAGGATAAAGAAGATAAATGAAAACATTAGAACTATTTGCAGGAAGTAGAAGTTTTACAAAAGTTGCACAAAAGCACGGATTTAGAACTTACACTACCGACAATCAAGACTTTGACAAAATAGATCAAGTATGTGACATCTTTGATTTTGATATGCAAAAAGCCATTGATGAGCTTGGTGGAAAACCAAATGTAATTTGGGCAAGTCCACCCTGCACTACTTTTTCTATTGCAAGTTGTGGTTATCACTGGAATAAAGATAAAACACCAAAAACCGAACGATGTAAAGAAGGTATTAGAATTATAGAAAAAACCATAGAAATTATAAAAGAAGTTAAACCAATGTTTTATTTCATAGAAAATCCAAGAGGGTTATTAAGAAAACAAGAAATGATGAATGAGTTCCCAAGACATACTGTTACTTATTGTTCTTATGGTGATATGAGAATGAAACCTACTGATATTTGGACTAACTTAGATTGGACACCAAAACAAATGTGTAAGAATGGAAACAGGGATTGCCATCATCAACCAGCACCAAGAGGAAGTAGTACAGGAACACAAGGATTAAAAGGTGCTTATGAAAGAAGTATGATTCCACCACAATTATTTGAAGAATTATTTCAACAAATGGGAAATGCACAATTAAATGCTTTATTGCAATTATTTTTGGACGAAAATACCAAAGACTCTATATAACGCACTATTTACGGTGTTCATACCACTTTGTTCTATCTCGCTTATGATATGCTATTAAGAGTGTTTTTATGGCTTTGTAGGGGTATTTTAAGAAGAAAAATTTCTTATAATTGCTCTTCAATGTTGATTTCAACACGATACACATTATAAGCTGTTTCTGATACTGGTAATTTGTTATTTACAAAGCGAACTAAGAAGTTTTTATCGGTATCTGCTCCACTACTTGCAAATCCATCTTCACTATATCCGAATGCAGTTTTTTGTCCTTTTACTAAATCAAACAAAGCAACCAGTTTATTTTTGTTTGATTCACTTATATTCTCATATACAAGTTTTCTTTTTTTGCGTTCTGTTTCGTGATTAGCAAAAGTATATGTTTCGCCACCTAATGATTTCTTAACTCTTATTCCATCGTATGCTTTTGATACATCTGTTCCGATATTTGGATTCTGATCTGGTGAATAAGTACCAGAGTTAGTTCCTGTTGCGTCTGTTGCGAATTTTACTGATGTAATAGCCATAATTAAATTTAATTCTTTTTATATTTCTCTCAAAGATACTTTTAAACTTCCTGGACTTCTTGTTAATCCAGTTACTATAAACTTCTTGCCATTGAATGATTCTCCAAATGGCTCTACGATCATATCGGTATGGTCAAACGCACATATATCTCCAACTTCCATTAAGTAAAAGTAAGAGCTACCACCAGAGCTACCTGGATTTATTATTTCTGTATCTATCAACAATTTTGGATTTCCTTCAATCGCATTATAATAATTAGCATAGCCATCATTTTTATTTCCAGAACCCATATTGGTACTTGTAATAGTTTTACCTTCTTGCGTATTAACAATATTTCCATTTAAAATTTCTAATTCTTCAGTGGCTATATTTTCATCATTTTGTACATTATAATCTGTTCTTGGGTTGTTGGTTGTATCTGTACACTCAACCTCAAACAATAATTCATCATTTATAGGATTTTTCTGGTGTTTTATAACTCTCTTTGTTATTAAGTTGTCAAAAGCAGTAAGAGATATATTTGTGTTTATGATGTCGCTTTTGCTTATAGTATGATCTGTTGATGGACTGTCTATCAAATATATATATTGAGGACTTCCGTCATTTGCTTTAAATCTAAATATAAAGCCACCTTCTTTTTGTGTCTGCTCTAATACTTTTAATAAATCCTTTTGTTTGTTTAGATAATAAAAAACTGTCCAACCACTTCTTGCTGTATTTAAAAGAGTAAAGTTTTCAGGAACTTTTGTTATAGAAGCATTGTCACTATGTGTTGCTGCGTTTGTTCCATTTTGTCCCCTTGTAACAGTCAAAGTATTAGATGAAATACTGGTAATAAGCATTTCTTCGTTATCTATTCTAATTGTATCATTAACAGAAAATACAGAACCATCATCAATATTAATTCCAGTTTCTGAATTATTTAATGCTTCTGCTAATAAATTGGCTGTTGTTCCATCTGACTGAAAAACTGACGAAGTTGTTATTCCTGCAAAACGATACATTAAATCTCTGTGCATTTCTGCTATATTAGCAACTGCACCAGAGCTAAAAGATTTATGTAATCCATCTGCTCCAGTGTATAGTTTTTTGATTCCAGTAACTGTGTTTGAGTTAGCAAGATTATCTGTATCTGTAATCTTTGTAGTTATTTCTAAATAAAAATCATATATATTAAAAGTAAGACTGCCAGGAGAATCGCTTTCACCTGGAGGAGCAGATCCAAATCCCTCAAAAATAATATCAAGACTATCTGGAATTTGTCCATTCGCATTGGAAAAAGTTCCAGTGCTTAATAAGTCAATAGCAGATTCATACGCAGCAGTTCTGTTGCTTGATTCGGTATTAATTACAACAGTATTGCTTAATCCACCATAAGTAGGACTAACTTTCAAATTAGCATTTAATGTCAATCCTGGAGTTTCGCTATAATTTGTAACACCCCATTTGATGTATAATTTACATTCTTGAATTTCGTGTTCATCTTTTTCTATGTCATTTATTTCATATTTAAATGTTTCGGTTGTAGTACTACTACTTACCTGATCTAAAGTAACTGCCCAAGAAGAAAATGTAGAATCATCGTTATCATAAAAGTTTCCAGTATTTGTTGGTAATCCTTTTGTGTGAGTAGGGGTTATATCTTGTACTGGACGAAGAAGATATGCTCTATGTAAATCTAATGCTGTAAACAATATATTTTTATTAGAATCTACCGTGCCTTCATAATCATTTGTTGAAGAATCTTGCACATCGTCTAATGGCACAAACAATGGAAATCCAGTAGAGCTAAAAGAATCTTTTAAGGGATAATGTAATTTCCCATCAGTGACTGCTTTGTGTGCTAAGCAATTATATTGTCCATTATTCAATGTATCAACCATCACTGGAAAACACTTAGCTGGACTATATTGTATAAATTGAGGACTTGAAACAGTAGATGTTATTGGTGTTCCTTCTCCATATAATATAGGAAAAAAATTACCAGCAAGACTTGTATATTCAGGAATCTTCAAAAAATCTATTGGTGTTCTTGCTGATATTTCTATACTTACAACATCTTGATTTTGCAATTTAACAGACTTTAATCTACCAGTGTAAATAGTGTTTGTATATCCACCAACTCTTGATTTAACAACAACATCTCTGTTTATATATTTTCTTGTGCCACCATAAATCTCTTCTGCTAATGTAGCGTTGCTATGATTAGAAAGTTGTCCATTGACACAACTAATGCTTATGTTTCCCACCTTAGAGGAAGATTCTTTTAAATCGATACTTTCTCTTATTGAGGGTAAAGATGTAATCAGTGAATGGTATTGTGTAGCACCACTTCCAACTAATGCAGTTGCAAGTCTTATATATTGGGTATTAACAGAGCCATCAGTGTAAGTATTATTTCTTAACTCAAAAATCCATTCTTCTTTTATGGTAGAAGTAAGAGCATTCTTATAATTGGTTGAAGCAGTTAAAGGCATTACGCAAGATTTCTTCTAATTGAGTTTTCTATTTCTGGTAGTAAGTTATCTCTTACAAATTCTTGTGTGCCAATAACATTACCCATAATATTTACATTGATAGAGCCACCACCACCTGCATCGCCAAAGTCTGGACTTGATAATGGTGTAATATCTACTCGTTCTCTACCACCTGGATTATCCCCAACTCTAATAAATTGTTCTTTATCTGTAACGAAAGAGCCACCACGAGCAAAGGCAGGTGCTTCTTGTTGATTTACAAGAGCTATCTGTGCAGCAGAGGAAGCCATTAATGCAGCCATTGTTAATTTTGCTCTAATACCTGCTGCTGGATTAAAAATACTAGCTGCCAATCCGTCTGCAATTAATTTGTTTCGAGCTGTAATAGTGTCTATTATAATTTTTAAAATGCTCATTTTTTTCTGAAAGTCAAATATCCTTTGTTGCTCTTTTGAAAATTTAGCACGAACATCATCTTCCATACTTTGTCTTTGTTCCATTGAAGCATTTCTAAACTTATCTGTTTTTCTCAATGCTTTTAATTCATTATCTACTCTTTGTCTTAAATTTTGTTTTTGTAAAGACAGTATTTGTCCAAATTGATCTTGGAATAGCTCAACTCTAGCAGACATTTGGTCTTTTTCTTCGCTTGTAAAATCAAATAATTTTTTTCTTTTTTCTACAGACTTATCATCTTCTGAGTTTCCTGCTTTTTTTGCTTCTACAATTTGTTCTTCTAACCCTAATATTTTTGCTATCAATGCTGCATACTCTGTTGCTTGTTCTACTGTAAGCAATCCTGCATCAACTTGTTGTTGTGCAATAACAACTGCTTGTCTTTGTCTGTCAAGAGAATCTTGAATATTTATAAGACTTTTCCTTTCATTCGCCAATGATCGTAATTGCTGTTTATCTCCACCCATAGCTGCTTCTTTTTGACGCTTATCAATTTCTGAAATTCTTTTTCTTATTGCTTCTTCGCTTGTACCATTTTTAATTAAATTTTCTTGTAATGCAGCAAGTCCTTGAGTAGCAGCTAATCTTAAATCCATACTTCTTTGCAATTCTGTTTCTGCTTCACTTAAATTATCTATAACACCTTCTTCTTCCATACGAGTTTTTATTAATCTTGCTTGGGTTAATTCAAGTTGTGTAGTTTCTTGCCCCATTTCTTGCAAATGACGAATTGTAGTTTCAAAAGGACTTTCATCGATTTGCCTTATGCTTTCTCCGATATTCTCAAAAGCAGATGTCAAAGATTGAACTACTCCTCTAATTTTTATAAAGTCACCTATGGCAGCTCTCATTCTTGTAAATGCGTCTGCCATATTAGAAACTAAACCAGTCATTGTTTTTGAAAGTTTTTCGGTAGCACCTGCAATACCAACAGACGGATCAATCAATGTTTCTTCTAATGCTTTTCTAAATTGTGGTAATGTTAATTTAGATAAATCTTCAATACCTTTTGTATCACGAATAAGTTGCAAAATACCTCTTTCACGAAGTATGTCTGCTGCTCCTGCACCACCAGCAAATGCTCTACCAAGAGCTGCTGCTGCTTCGGTTGCAGTAGTTCCCATAAACGCTGCTAAATCAGCAGTAGGTTTAATCATTTCTTCTGCATTCGTACCAAATGCTTTTAATGCTGCACCAGCTTCAACAACATCTGTTAATGTAAATGGTGTTGTTGCTGCAACTTGATTAAATGTTCTAAATGCTCTTTCTCCTGCTCTAACAGAGCCAAACATAGAATTTAATCTTACTTGTACAGCTTCAAACTGCATTGATGTTTGAATAGAAGATCGAATACCTGATGCCATAGCACCAAAAGCAAATGTTACAAGAAGTATTTTATTTCTAATTGATCCGATAATTCTTTGCAATCCAGAGGTAGAAATACGCATTCTGTTTTGTGCTTTTGTTACTCTGGTAGTAGAAACTGCCAGTTGTTTATTACGCATTCTTAAAACTCTTACCTGCTCTTTAAGTTTTGCAATTTGCGTAGAAGTTTTTGACATCGCAAAACGATGCTTTTCTTGAGCCATTAATAATTTCTTAGTAGCAGTAACTGCTTTTAGATTTGCATTGTTAAATTTTCGTTGAGCTGCAGAAACTTTATTTTGCTCTTTTGCTAAAATCTTTAGAGAGTCGATTAATTCTTTTGCTCCCTTAGTAGTAAATTCTAATTGTATCTGTAAATTTTTAGCCATCTTTTATTTTATTATAATGTTCTGATTGTACATAATTTAACATTTTTTCTATAACATTGCACTTATCAATCCATTTTTTTGGTTGATTTCCATACGATCCTTCATACGGAGGTACTTTCATCTTCTGACAATAGGTATATCGCTGTATATCTCGTTGATATTCACTGCTAATAAAGTGGTTAGGACACGCAAAAAATGGTAGGTGTGATTTAATACTTTCGTGTAACTCGAACTTTCGTTCTGATGTTTTATTATGTTCTTCTAATTCTTCTTTTAATAGATTGATAACATACCATACATCGTCCATAGATGTAAAGGTGTGAACGCTGTTATTCTTTTTAAGAGGTAACTTAGCTT
>CAACVD010001765.1_pt1 | contig 10278 bp, 13 predicted proteins | sample 2381771 | NCBI WGS metagenome assembly CAACVD01 (sample SAMEA5211965, study PRJEB30684) | marine metagenome | biome: Marine; feature: Epipelagic; material: Water | collected 2015-10-15 | depth 15 m | reverse complement strand
CGATAGTTTGTGGAACACTTAAACGAACAGGAATTAATTTTTGTATTTCTTTGAGTTCTTTGTAGCTCTTTGAGTTTAGAGATACTGCGTGGAATTTACTCTGCATTAAAACCTCGCTTTGAGTTATAGGTTCTAATAAACTTTTTCTCCATTTGCTCCCATATAACCCGCCCATTATCTTGCTTTTCTATCTGGTGGATAGAGCATAGCTTTTCAGTGACTAACATTTCGATAACCCACGGGATTGATTTATTCTTTTCTGGTTCAGCTCCATTTAATAGGCCAAAACAATTTCTAACTTGCCTATAATAATCTCCAATCTTTTGCAGATCCTTATAAACATATTTATTTAGTGAGATAGATTTCCAATCTATTTTCCGATCCTTTGGTGGTTTGTTGTGTCCAATCTTACTCATTAATTGTCTGTCCTATCTCCGAAAAATTCTGCCAGGTTTTTTTCAGCTCCAGATTTTCTTACTTCCATTTCATAGAGCTTTTTGTAGAGATCTTTTAATTTTGTTGTGAGTTCATTTACCTGGTTATGAAGTTCGCTACATCTTTCATTCTTAAATCCGACCTCTTCCCATAACCCCTCAATGTGAGTTTGTTGTCTTCCTATTTGGTCCACCAGGTTTGCATTTGTTGTAGATAACTGATCAATTAAAAACTTTTCTTTCATCATTTGATTGGCATTCCCCCTAGTAGTCCTGCAAGTCCAGTCGTTGCATTTTTTATTTTTTCTTTTCTGTCTTCTTCCAGGATCCGCAGATAGTTTTGTTTTAATCTCTCTGTCTCTGGATCTGGTGTTTGTTGTATTGGTTTTATAAATGTCATTGGTACTGGATCAATCTTTGGGAGCTCTACCTTTGGAGCTTTTGATTTATACTTACCAATCATTTTTAATTCTTTGTCTGTTAATAGTGTTGGATTATTTTTGTAATTATCTTTTAAGATCTGTCTAATCTCTCTCATCTCTCCAGGATTACCTTTTGCATTATCAACGATAAGATCCCAGGTACTTAATTTTTGTTTCTGTGAACGATCCGAGGGGTATGTACTAGGATCATCTGCTCTGTATTTCTTTGGTGGTTTTTTAAAGTTCTCTTGATCAACAATCATTGGATTGTCATAATGCTTTGGCTTTGGTCCGCCGTCATACTCATAAATCATTCTTTGTATTCTCTCATCAAAGTTTTCGGATCTCGGAACAACTGGAGCTCCACCATTTTTAAACTTTTGTATTGTTTTTGTTTTTGGTGGCAGTGCATTTGGTTTTCGTGTTGGTACTTCTTTTTTCTTAAAAGGTTTCTCATCATCAATTAAAGTATTGTTTATTGGATCTACTATATAAGCCATATTAATTTTTCCTCATTTTCTCCTGGAGCTCTGCTTTTCTAATTCTGTTTATGTAATCTGTTAAACTCTCTCCAGGCATTACATCTATTTTCTTTTCGTATGCGTCTATAAGATCTCCGTATTTCTCACTGACAGATCCACCATTAGATAGTTCTATTCTTTTGAGTTCATCAATAGGTTTGCTCTTCAACCAATCAGAAAAACTCTGTCCAGATTTCTTTTCTTTTTCATACATATTTTGCAATTCTCTTGTTAGATCTTCGAGTACATCTGCCTCGATCTTTTCCATATCTGCTAACTTAATAAATTGTTTCATATCCAGGGGCGAAGTTTCAGCTCCGCCACCAGACATTCTTTTTTCTACATTGTTAATTTTTATCGCCATTAATTTTGTCCTGTAAGTTATCGAGCTCTCTCAATATCTCACTTGACCTATTTCCAGATTTGAACATCTCGTACAATTTGTTGTACTGCTGAACAAATTTAGAATTTTGCTTTTGCTTTGGTGTTAGTTTCTTAAGCATATCTGCAATATCAAGTTTGTAGTAATCGTGCTCATATTTTGGTTCGTACATTAGTAATTACCTCGCTTTCTTTTTGAGATTTTGAACAAGGACCAAGGCTCTCTGTTTGTCCTGGTGTTCATAATCGAATTGCACTTTTTGATTTACCTTGTGATTGAAAAACCATTTGAGCCACAACTGGCCGTCCCAATAGACTATTGAAGATCCTTTAATTAAGATCTTGCCCATATCTCTTGGATCATTTCCATTAGCGATCCACTCCCTTTGCCACCTATGGAAGGTTGCTTTAGATACTGGAATTTCTTTTAAAAAATCCTTCTCTGTTAGGAATGCTTTACTAAATTTATATTCAATCATTGAAATATCCCGTACAGGAATTTCCAATGTAAGTTAGGTTCAGTTAATATTTATTTCTTTAGGTAATTAATAATTCTAGGGTACTTTTTTATGAGATCTTTACTTCTCTCTGATCTGGCTCTGATTTTTAACCATTTGGATATATGTTTCATATAAAAGTTTTTTTGTGTTTGGTGGTCCTCTTGTAATCTTTCAATATAATTATTTGTAATTACAGATCTTGTTTTGCCGTGCCAGTTTTTCATTAACTCTGGGAATGCTTTGTGTGTAGTTAATTTTTCCCAGGCTTTCATTGGACCAATGTTATAGCGATTGCAGTATTGAACAATTTTTATATACACCAGTATTTCAAAATCTTCGCCGATCTTCGGTTGTCCTCGTTTGCCCATATAGGGACGAGTTATATATTATTTCTGATAGGCTTTGAAACATTTTAGACAAAGGTTTCCAGACTTTTTTCCTATCGTAACCTTTGCAATTATCTTACCTGGCTCATTACAATTAATACAAAGATCCGTCACTGGATCTAAAATTAAATTATGCTTTCTTAAATTTGAAGACTTGGCTAACTTGTTCTGCATATTCCCTCACTTGTTCTGGTGTATGTTTATCGTAGTATTGCTCTAATGTGCTCTCTTGTTCGTGGCCAGTTAATTGGATTGCTTTTGAGCTAGTGCCAAGAATAATTTTAGCCATAGAGCTAAATGTTTTTCTTAACATTTTAGGAGCTCCTTTTATTTCCGTCTCACGGATCAAGGCACTCCAACAACCTCTAACTTCCTTCAATCTAGTTTGATCAGATCTTACATATTTGTCTGAATGTAATTGTTTTGAATTGATCCTAGTCGTAGGAAATAGCCAATCAACAAATCTATATTTTTGATATTCTCCATTTAGTTTTTCGTCCAACATATCCAGGACAAATCTAATTGGTTCAGTGATATAGATTGTTTCTTGTTTTCGAGCTTTAGTTATACCAGAAGGCATAATCAATCTTGTTCCGTCTTTTGTTAAATTAGATCTTCTTATTTTCAAAGTCTCTTCGGCTCTTCTGCCAGTACACAACATAAAAAGCAGAGCCTCGGCCTGGAATGGATATCTGTCTTTTAACTCAATTAACTTGGTCCAAATTGTTTTGATTTCATCATCAGTAAATCTCAAATCATTATACCTGGATCCTGGACTTTTAGTTTCAGTAGGTTTAATTAATCTTATTTTCTTAATAGGATTGTCTGGAATTTCTTTTACAAATAGATCTCGTTGTTCAGCAAAGGCCCAAAGAGTTCTAAATACATTTTTAATATTCTTTTCTGTTCCATAGCTTTTGTCTGTTTGTCTAATAAAAGATTTAATTTTACTTGTAGTCATTTCATCAATCTTTACTTGGCCCAGTGGACTATCATAAACAGATCTTTCATCTTTAGGATTTAGATAATTAGGTCCTTTGATTATTCCTTTACCTGGTGGAAATTTCTTAAATAGATCGTCCCAATCATCTGGCTTTGCAGTTCTCTTATGAATGTTTGCTTTGAATGATACTACTCCAGATCCCTGGTTATTCTCCGCAGTAATCAAGTGATGAGATCTCCAGTTATAACCAATTAAATATTTAATATGTGTCTGTATGTTTATTGCAGATAATCTTCTGTCGTCTCTAGCTTTTGGAAAGTTTGCTTTGCATAATCTTTCTATAACCTGGTTCACAGATAACATTTCCTCTGCACTAATATTCTGTTCCTTCTCTTCTGCAAATTTATTGTTAAGCGAGGATCGGGGATCTTTTATCCAAAGGCCCTTATCGTTTGTGCAGTTCTTAACTAGATCAAATAATGTTTCCTGGACTTGTCTTGTTCCAAACTTATCTTCCTCAAATTGACCGAGTGTTATGTCATCAGACTTGGAGTTATACCAATATCTCAACATAAAATATTTCTTTTTGGATCGCTGATATTGGACCAGTTTCAATCCTTTCAAATAAGATCTTCCCGCTCCAGTATCGAATGGAACACGAACAAGTCTTAAAGTTTTGCCCTGGTCGTTTATGAAATTTGCCGTGAAGTTCTTGATAGCAAAGTCTGTAAATTTTAACTTAAATCTTCTGATCCGAGTTTTGGTTATCTCGTCAGATCCTAGATTGTTTCCTAGTTTGTCATCAGTAATTAAATCGCTCATAGTCTTCTTTCTAACCTCTCAAAGTTATCTATCAAATCAATTCAAGATCTTTGAAACTATTAGAGACTATTACAGACTAGTGTAAAAGTGAATCCCCGCTATTTTAAGTCCTTTGTGTCTACCAATTTCACCACGAGGGCATAGTTAAAAAAGTCTTGTATTTTCATTGTTATTTAAACTTTGTTCATAACATAGTCTATTAAAAAAATAAATTTATCTCTCTGTTTCCGAGAATGTTCCGAGTTTGGAGATATTATATCTTGGAATTATGCAGAGAATAAGACAAGCAGAGATACAATTTTTAAGCTAACAAAATCTAGTATTACCAACAAATCTTATACTAAAAATAAATTTAATGTTTTCGTATTATGTTCTTCCTCGGCTCGGCTGTTGCCTCGCCTCGGACCCTTTGCAAGGGATCCTATTCAGTTCTCGATTTAAGATTGTTTAGGAAGGGTACCCACCCCTTTTGTGGTTTAGGGTACCTTATATGCTCTGTAAATGTCAAAGATCGATACATTTAAACACCTTCAAAACTAATTCTGTTTTATTTGATGTCCTAAAAAATATTATAAAAATTTTTTTTGAAAAGGCACTCTAGGGACTATGGGCATAATCCCCAGAGTAAGTGATTTATTACTAATGTAATTCTTTTATAGACACTTGGCCCACGGAAAACAAGTTGGTCATTTGCACGGGCTAGTAATATTCTTTCTTGGTCCAATCCTTCCCTCTGTTTGTTGCTCTAAATTTTCTTGGACTAACTTCGTGAGCTCTTCCAGAGTGATATTGCATATCATCATATCCTTTGTTGCTCTCGTTGAATATTCCGTTTGTGTATCTTTGGAGCTTTGGTTTATTGCTCTCTTCAAGTTTTCTTAAATCTTCTCTGTATTCGTTCTGTGCGATCTCAATAGCTCTGGGCAATCGATCTTGGATCTCGGGGCTTATCTTATATTTTAAACTCGCTAACTTAACCGCCTCATTACGAGCTCTTAATTGTGGAAGGTATCTTGGATTTTTACTTGTTTCGTGAGCTCCTCTATTTATTTTTCTGCCAAGTTTAGTGGTCAAATGACCAGTGGTTATGACCTGGTTTTCACGGGCTCTTGAAGGCTCTCGATAAAAATATTTACCTTCTCGAAATTCATACTCTCCTTCTAACAATCCTCTCCGCCTTCTCATACGAATACAATTAGCCGAAACACCCAGACTTTTTGCGTATTCTTTGATGTTGTAGTCGTAAATAATAAAATCTTCTTTTTTGCTCTGTCCCATAAAATAATACAAAATAATATCGTGCAACGGAAAGCAGTGGTCAGCCGTTTTGCACGGGAAAGCACAAATATAACATATCACACTCTCATTCAAAGCACTTACCACCGACCAACCCGACCAGGGGTATAAGAGATCTGTATAGGTGCGTGTGTGTTTGTGTTGATTATGTGATTGATCAATGGCCAGGATCATTGGTCGGTATCTTCCTGGAGTTCAAATAAATGTTCTAAATCTATTATCGCAAGTGGTCTTTGTCTTAAAGTTTTAATCACTAATAACGGCTCCAGGTTCGAGTGTTTTCTTGCCTGGTTATAATAGGAATATATTTGTTTATTGTCTGATCTGTTTTTACATTCAATAGAATATGGAAATAGCTTTCTGGCCTGGAGTGTTAATAGTTTAACATCAGCTCCGTTCTCTCCAGTGGTACTGGTCCTAATATCTTTCTTTGTTAGAGAAGGAAATAACTTAATAATTCTGTCCTTAACTAGGTTTTGTAAATATCTGGATTTTTGTTGTTTGGATCTGTTCTTCATAGATCAATTTCCTTATTGCCGTGTTTAGTTAATTCTCTGGTCTTCCTATGTATTTCAAACTCAATCTCCCCGTCATTCATTCTAACTTCTACATTCGGCGGTGCTTTTTTGTGTAGATATTCTGGTCCTCTATCTTCTCCAGTATAATCGGGACTAGGTTTTTCGTGAATAAACACACTGGCATATTCTTTGATGAAAGCCTCTGTAATCTCTTCTTGTAGTTTTTCTCTTCTAGTTTTCATTATTGATTTTGTTATCTCTTTGTCTCCAACTAATTCTGTATGACTACCAACAACAACTTTCTCATCTAACACTCCAGGTCCATAATCTTTTTCTATTTTTTTCAATTTGTTTAGAGCTCCTTGTTGTGCCTTTTTGTATTTAATAACCATATCGAATAATTCTTTTGGCATTCCTTCAACAAGTCTTGCAAGATTGTAAGCTCTCTTCGTTGGATCTTTTTGTTCGTTGTCATTCCATTTCATTGGTCCCGCATTATTACTCAATGCTATTGTTCCAGTGTCGGGTGCGTGTCCTAACTCTCCTTCTGTCCAATCAAGATAACTTCCGTCTTGCATTTCTTTTGGTCTATCTTTTAAAAGATAAACTCTTGGTCTTCCTTCTTTTGCAGTTTCAACTCTTCGTGTTAGATCTCCGCTCTTCCAGGGTATTGCTTTTTCTTTTAACCAATCTTCAATCTCTGTGTCTGGTGCGTGGCCTTTGAAGTTTGCCTCAACCCAAGTGATCAACTGGTTCTTTGAAATAAATCCAACCCAATCTTTCGTAAATGGTTCAGCCTCGTCTTGAAATCTATCCTCTAGTTTTTTAATTGTTGGGTGTCTGCTATCTTTGATTAATTCTTCTAGTGCACTTGTCCTGGGTGCTCTTCCAAATAACATTTTTTTCTCTTCGTCTGTTATTGGTCTTCTGTTTGTGTAGTAGTCAGCAACATATTGAGCTCCGCCTTCTCTGGCCCAATTAACAAATTCCTCATACTCTCCCCTTTTATCTTTTGCCTCAAAGTCTTCTTTTGTTAGTGGAGAATATAAAATTACATATCTTCTTGATGAATTGTCCAGGTGTAAGCATTGTTTTTTATTTGAATAGATAATGAAATTTGTAGTGTTTAGAATATTTATTATTGGCTTATTCTTTTCATCAATCACAATAAACTTATCTGTAATTAAACTTTTTAGAGCATTAGATATCTCAACTTTTTCATTGTGTTGTTTGAGTATGACAACCTCATTAATAACAACCAGAGAGAAATCTCTAACAATAGTCGAGTGTTTTGTAATTACATTTTGATAACTTACATTTGTTGCAACATTCCTTGGACCTAATCCAACAGATAAAAATTCCTCTGCTAAAATTCCTTTTCCACCACCTTCTTCTGATACTATGACAGGGCAATTTGAAAACTTCTCTCCTCTTAATTGGAAATATCCCGCCAAGTATCTATCCAGGTGTTTAAATTGTTCCTGGCCTAGGAGCTCCTCATAGAAATTAATAAATGGAGTTATATCTCCTTCCTTTAGTTCAAAATCGTGGGGACTATAAATGTTTAAATATTTTCCAGGTGTTATTAGTGGATTATCTTCTTTGCCTACATCAATAACTCCAGGCTCTCGCTTTGCTAATTTAATATAATTTAAAACTTTCTTTGTTTCTGGATTTGCAAGTAATCTATCAGATAAGTTTCCTCTGCCTTGTCTGTCTCTAAATTTATGTGCCCACCATTTATTTAATGTGGTTGATTTAACAAAATCCCTGGTCTTCAATTCAAAGAATTCATCAAGAGCTCTTACATAAATATATTGTTCGGATATCCTGGTTAATTGTTCTTTAGCCTCTCGCTCTTCTATTCGATCTCTAATCTTTTTTATTTCTTTTTTAAAATTATCTGGATTGAATTGTTTAGCAGTATTTAAAAGTCCTAACAGAGTAAGGCCTTCATTTTCAACTTCTTCTGGAAAGTGATCTGCTATATCCCACCCCTTTGGCAACATATCTAGGGGATCTGGTTCAAGTATTTTTATATGTTCAGTAATATCATTGTCTAATAAGTTTAATGCTACTTCAATCATAGCCTCTCTGCCGTTGTTATCATTGTCGGGCCATAGAGTTATGTGTTTATCTTTTAGGTGTTGATAGTTTGTAAAGTGGACCTGGTTTGATCCACCGCTCCAACAAACAATATTATAATCTGAAAAAATATGATTATCTTCTCCAGCCATTACAGATTTTTCTCCTTCAACAATCAAGACTGGTTTATCACTCCCCTTTAATCTCTGTTCACGGAATAATGGTCTATCTCCAGGCCAGGCTTTTGGTACCCAGGTCTTCTTACTTGGATCATAAGACATTGGTAAAAAGTTTTTGCCTTTGTACTTGTCCTGGTTTCTTTTTACATAAAAGCAGATATCTCCATTTATATTTTTATATTCGTGTATTAAATGTTCTGATCCAGTCCTTGTAATATCTTTGATCATTCCAGACGGAACGGGATTGTCTGGCGGTGGCATTGAAGGTTTGAAGTTATCTTTTTTCTTCTTTTTGAATTCTGAATAATTATAGCTCATTTACATTAGTATTTTTAATTTCACTTTTGATTTGTTTTTGCCCGACCTTAATTAACCATTCGATAGTTTGTGGAACACTTAAACGAACAGGAATTAATTTTTGTATTTCTTTGAGATCTTTGTAGCTCTTTGAGTTCAGAGATATTGCGTGGAATTTACTTTGCATTACTTGTATTTCCCCTCTAATCCGCCCTTTGAGTTATATTTTCTTAATAGTTTCTTCTCTTGTTGTTCATAAAAGTTTCTGCCGTTATCCTGGGTTTCTATCTTCCAAATACAATGGAGTTTCTCCTGGATTAACATTTCCAGTACCCAGGGCATTGTCGGGTTCTTTTCTGGTGGATTGCCGTCAACCATTCTAAAAACATTTAATAATTGTCTATAATGTTCCTGGACCTTTTGTAGGTCCTTATAGATCCATTTGTTTAGAGAGATTGTTTTCCAATCTACTTTCCGATCCTTTGGTGGATTGTTATGTCCTATCTTACTCATCAATTGTCCGTCCTATCTCCGAAAAATTCTGCCAGGTTTTTTTCAGCTCCAGATTTTCTTACTTCCATTTCATAGAGCTTTTTGTAGAGATCTTTTAATTTTGTTGTGAGTTCATTTACCTGGTTATGAAGTTCGCTACATCTTTCATTCTTAAATCCGACCTCTTCCCATAACCCCTCAATGTGAGTTTGTTGTCTTCCTATTTGGTCCACCAGGTTTGCATTTGTTGTAGATAACTGATCAATTAAAAACTTCTCTTTCATCATTTGATATCCATTCCCCCAAGTAGTCCTGCAAGTCCAGTAGTAGCATTCTTGATTTTTTCTTTTCTGTCCTCTTCCAGGATCCGTAAATAGTTTTGTTTTAATCTTTCTGTCTCTGGATCTGGTGTAGGTGTTATTGGTCTATTAAATGTAATAGGCATTGGCTCAACCTTTGGGAGCTCCACCTTTGGAGCTTTTGATTTATACTTACCAATCATTTTTAATTCTTTGTCTGTAAGTAGTGAGGGATTGCTTTTGTAGTTATCTTTTAAAATCTGTCTAATCTCTCTCATCTCTCCAGGATTACCTTTTGCATTATCAACAATTAAATCCCAGGTACTTAATTTTTGTTTCTGATCTCTATTACTTGGGTATGTACTAGGATCATCTGCTCTGTATTTCTTTGGAGGCTTTTTAAAATTCTCACTATCAACAATCATTGGATTGTCATAATGCTTTGGCTTTGGTCCGTCTTCATAGAGATATAATAATCTCTCTAATCTTTCGTTTAAGTTTTCTTCTCTTGGTTTGACTGGAGCTCCTCCGTTTTTAAACTTCTGTATCGTTGGAGTCTTTGGAGGTACTGCACCAGGTTTTCTTACTGGGACATCTTTTTTATTCTTGCCCAGGTTATTTGCTATCCTTGTAAATGGTTTCTCATCATCAATCAGAGTATTGTTTATTGGATCTACAATATAAGCCATATTATTTTTTCTCC
>CAACVD010001764.1_pt1 | contig 10283 bp, 2 predicted proteins | sample 2381771 | NCBI WGS metagenome assembly CAACVD01 (sample SAMEA5211965, study PRJEB30684) | marine metagenome | biome: Marine; feature: Epipelagic; material: Water | collected 2015-10-15 | depth 15 m | reverse complement strand
GCAATTGGACAAGCAGATGTTGCTGGTCAATTAGGTGTGGCTGGATTACAACAAGGTATAGATCAAAAAGCTATGGATGTAGCCTATGCTGACTTCTTAAGAGAACAAGCATACCCTAAAGAACAACTCAACTTCTTAAGTGGAATCATATCACAACAACCTTATAGTGGTTACAATACAAGACCAGAAGTATATGATAGTCCAAGTAAGACCTCTAAATATTTAGGATACGCTAGTCAAATAGCAGATATCTACAACATGTTTGGAGGAAAGTAAAGGATAAATTATGGCAACACTAGAAGAAATAATGGGCATGAGTACAGAAGACTTAGATGCTTTAACACCTGGCACTCTTGAATATGAAGCACGTATGAAAGAATCTAGTCCTTACGGAGTAGAAGAATTTCAAAGAATAGCAGAAAAAGAAGCAAGAGCAGAAAAATCTAAAAAGAAAAAAGCTGAGAAGTCAAAGTCTGGTTTATATTTTAAAGATGGAAAAGCCTACTTCGCCAAACCTTATGATAAAGGTTTTACAATGCAAGATGTAGCAGGGAATACTCCAATGCAAGACAGAATAATAGCTCAGAACAAAAAAAAATCTGATGAGACTAAAGCAAATGTTAGAGAACAATATGCAATACTTCCTCAGACTATAGACAGTTATCTTGCTCAAATAAGATTAAAAGAAAATCCACCGAAGGCTAAAAAAGAAGAGTTTGTACCTAGAGATACTTTGCTTGGTAGAATATTTGACAAAAGAGTTAAACCAGGTGAAGATATATCTAACAGAGATAAGGCTTCAGCTATGCTTAGAAACATTAGTGACAATTTATTAGAGCGTCGTTTAGTTGGAGGTAAAGAAGGTACTGATACTCTGAGTAGAATCTTAGGACCAAGTGGTGGTATAAGAGAAGGCATGACTGAGATAGAATCTTTAGAATCTGCAGCTCGTGCTAAAAATCTCGAGAATATTTTAACAGATCAAAAGTACAGAAAAGGTGAAGCAGATATTCAAAAAGTAATAGCTGACACGGCATTAAAAAACGCAGGCATTAACACTGAGAATATGGATTCTGATACTAAATTTGCTTACTACCAAACTCTTGCTGAATTGGGCACAGAGAATATTGGCACTGCAACGTTTCAAAAGAAACTTCTTGAAAATATGAAAAAACAACAAAGTGTTGAAATTTTAGATAACATAGGTCCTGAATATACTAAAGCTTTAGATTCTTTAAGAACAGAAACTCCTGGAACTCCTGCGTATGATCGTGCTTTAAGAATGCTGCAACTTTATGGACAGTATCTTCCTGGACTAGAAGATATGGCAGAAAAAAAAGACGTACAATCACAAGAAGAATTGTTAAAAAGTTAACAACATAACTAAGAGAGTCCGCTCTCTGAATACTATAAGTAAGGAAACTAACAATGGCTGATGCCAAAAAGACGCCTATGAAAAGGCCAAAAGATATTCGCACAATGTTGGGAGCAATATACAATGCTCGCAATCTTTCCAATTTAGATAAATTTATAAAAGATGTAGCACAAGTAGAAAGCTCTGGTGGTAAAAACATTGTGAGTGATATAAGTTCTGCTCGAGGTATCTATCAATTCCTAACTAAAGGTGAAGGGAATGCATTTCAAACAGGGTTAAATAGAACAGCTACTATGTATAATAGAATGGGTTCTATACCTGATTGGGTTGTAAAAGCTAAGAAACACAACGACCCTAATAAATTGACACCTAAACAACAAGAAGATGTTATGTTGGCTAATTTGTATCAACAAGTTGGAACCGATAAATATTTTAAAGGAGTCTTAGAAGGCAACGAAAAATCTGCAGCACAACTATATGAACAGTTTCATCACACATCTAAAGACATCACTAAAGATAAACGTATTTCTAATATATTTGGTATTGAAGCACGTCAAGAAGGGGGGCCGGTTTTGTCTGGCAAACCTTATCTTGTGGGCGAAGATGGTCCTGAGATAATAGTACCTGAACAAAGCGGTACTGTTATTCCTAATAGTTTACTTGGAGATGATGGACAATTTTTAAACTTAAGTGAAAGAGCTGAAGAGGCTGCTGCTAGACTTAAAGCAATGAGTGAAGCACCACCTTCTTCACAGCAACCAGTCCAATCCCAAGGACCATTTGGTTATGACATCAGCCAACTGATAGAACCAAAAGAAAAACGTAAAGTAAAATACATATCTTTTAAAGATGCTAATACTCCTTTGATAGAAGTACCTGCAGAATTTAATGATGATCAAACTAGAGAATATTTAAAATCTCAAGATGCGGCCATGCAAATGGCTAATAAAGGTTACTACTATACCTACGGATTGGAACCAGTCAATGCTAAAGATCCTGATAACTTAGATGACTGGGCTCTTACTTCTGGATTTAAGAAAGGCATAACTAGTGTAAAAAGCATGGGAGCTGGTTTGATAAACGCAGCAGCAGATACATTTGGTAATGAACAATTAGATCAATATACTAAAACATTAATTGACCAATACAACTTAGATCAATCTGCTTACAGATTTAAATACGGGGAGACTACAGACGCGCCATTAGAAGAACGAGTGGTCACATTAGAACAAATGTTAGCAGATGAAAACAAGCTGTCTGCTTTCTTAGAATGGGCTGGTAATACTACAGGCTCAGGTGCTGCTACTATGATACCGGCAATTCTTGCTGGTGTTGCATCTACAGTTACCACTGGTACACCTATACCAGGTATATTTTTAGTTGGTACTTCTATGGGAATAGGAGAAACCCAAATGGAACAGTTAACTAGCCAAGGTTTTGCAAGAGATGGAGATGCTAATGCAGCGTTGTCACTTACTACTGGTCTTGCATATGGTGCAGTGGAATCCTACTTAGGTGCCCCTGCTATTATGTTTAATGCGTTTAACAAAACGTATGGAAAAGCAGTTACTAAGAAAACGTTGGAAGGCATAACTAAAACTAAAGTTAAACAAGGAGTAACTAAGCCTTCTTTAGTAAAAGAATTAACAAAAGGCTTTGCTAAGTCTGCAGGCTCAGAAGGTGTCACAGAGGCCATACAAACTGCACTTACTTCAACAGCAGCACAACTTAATGATGGTGAATCAATATCGGATTTATATACTTCTAAAGAATTTATAAAAGAATTAGGCGAGTCAGCAGCTGCTGGTGCTATGGCTGGGGGTGCAATAGGTGGGGTTATAACTGGTCCAGCTACTTATTTTGGTAATGCTAAACGAGCAAAAGCAGTAGATGGTGCTATTATTTCAGGAGCAAAACTTAATACTGAAGATCCAGAGCTAGCTAAAGCTGGTTTTAAAATGGGTGACCGAGTATTAAAGACTGGTTTAGAAACATATACTACTGCACTAGGTGACAGAGTTCCCACACAATTTACTATTGCTGGTACAGTAATACAAGACACTGGAGCTAAGGCAGTTCAATTGATTTATGAAACTGAAACAGAAGGTAAACCATTTATAGCTAGTGTTCTTATACCTATAGAGCATTTACCAAAATTACAAATGGTTGTAGAAGAAGCAGCAGGAGCTTCAAAAGAAGATATAGATAATAGATTTACTAAACCTACTGAGAGAGATACTGCACGTCAACCAGATGTAAAGTCTATAGCAAAGAAATTAAAGCAACGTGGTTTTAAAAACATAGAAACTTATCTTGGCTTAGAGACAGGACAAACTGCTATTGATGCATTGATAGATGACTACAAGAGTTATAAAGCTGACAATGAAGTTATTCCTTATGAATACAAAGTGTTTGAAAATTCCAAAGGAGAAACTTTAAATGATGAGATGCTTAAAGAAAGAGCAGCAACTATATTAAAAAGAAACAATGCTTTTGAAATATATGATTTCTCACAAAATGAAGGTAATCAAAACACATTAACTGAACGACAAGAAACTGCTTTAGAAAAGCTAGGTTGGTTCAATGAAAACGAAGATGGCAGTCCAGCTATAGGTGCTTCAACTATTGAGCAATTAAAAAAAGATGTTAATATTGAAAAGGGCAACAAAGAAACTAACGGCCTAATTCGTATAAAAGAAATAATTAAAAACGGGGTAAGACATGAACCTAATGCTGTAAGATCAACAACTCTACCACCTACTGCTGCTGAAGCAACACTTACAGGGTTAGAACAAGATTTCCAATACCAAGCCCCCCAAACAAGAACAACGTCAGAGGTTGTAGGGACTAGACAAGTAGAAGGGTTAGCAAGATCTAATGATCCTAGAAAAGTTGCTGAAGCGGAAGCACTAACTCAAGAACAAAAGTTATATAAGTTTGATCTTGATAAAAGTAATGAAGAGATTGCTGCCCTTAAAGAAAGTAAAAAAGAATTAGATCCCGCTGGAGAAACATATACGCAAGATGTTATTAACCTTAACAGAAGAATAAGAGACTTACAAAGAAACAAATATCAAAGAGCTAAAAGTTCTTCACATCCTTTATCAAGAATACTACGAATCAAAAAACTTGTAGATAGAATGGATAATAATGGTTTTAAAAGAAACCTGTTACCTTTTTATAAATATGGATTGAAGGTTGCTAAACAAGAAAAAGATATAGTAGCAATAGATCTATACGAATCCCTCATTAAAAAATATAAACCTTCTTACGAACATGTAGTTATAGATAATAGGATGCGTGGCACTGGTTTTTATTTTAATTACACTTCGGCAGCTATAAGACAAATAGAAGCACTTATCTCTGAAACCAGATTACCTGAAGCTTTTAGGTCTGGATCAGAAACAGAAAGAAGTAATTACAGAGAATCAGTAAGAAAAATTAGAAATTATGAAAATATGCTAGATGAGATTCAAGATGCTAGAAATGAGTTAAACGAATTACTAGGAAGTTTTGACATAGAGCCTATAACATATTGGGATTCATTTAAAGGTAAACCTACTACTCCTGAAATAAATAAAATTAAAAAAAGATTATTTGGTTATGAAGAAAAGGTAAGAGAAAAGAAAACAATAACTTACTGGAGTGTAAATGAAAATCCTACTTCAATAGACAGAGGTGCGTTAACTCAGGAAATGTTAGATGCTCTACCTATTATTAGACAACAAATGCAAAATGAATTAAATAGTTTAGGTCTAGATGCTTTGTCTGTTGATTTATTTAGTAAAGTTCTTAATGCAGAAGGCGCACAATTAAACGGTAAATTTATAGTAGGTGCTAATGCAATTCAAGTTGCACTTAATGCTAATCCTATGGTAGCTGGCAAAAAAGTTGATCCTGCATATTCTAGAAATTTTGTCATGTATCATGAATCAATGCATTACATTCTAGATAACTTGATGACACAAAAAGAAAAACAAGCATTACTTAAAGTGGCAAGAGAAGTTGGAGTAAAAAGATATAACATTAAGAAACGTTACGCAGATTTACCTGGCATGACTGAACAAGGTATGTTGGAAGAAGCTATAGCAGATATGTTTGCTGAGTATATGACTGTTACAAGAAACGGCGCACTGTTTCAGCCTAAGGGTGTTATGGGAAAAGTCTTTGCACGTATTGCTACTTATTTAAAAATGCTGGCTAATGCTTTAGGCTTTAATGGATTTACAGAAAGCAATAAAATATTTGAATCTTTTGACAATGGTGTTTTAAAAGCTAGAAAAGAAATAATAGATCAAGCAGATTTGATGAAACTTGGACCGCTTAACTTAGCACGAGCTGCTAACATATCAGAACAAGATGCTATTAATTTTTTAAATAGAAAAGAAGGATCAACTACAGTTGTAGTTGGTAGTAAAACAGGTGGTGATATTGTACAAAACAAAGCCTTATACAAAGCATGGGAAGAGTATGTTGACGATAAATTGTTTAGAAGAGAGCGATCTTTAGATACTTATAGAGGTGAAGAAGGTGCACTAGTAAAAGATATGTTACAAAAAATATCAGGTTTATTTAAAGGATTAACTAATGTAAGTGGTATTCCAAATCTAGAAGTAGTAGAATCTTACTTACAACAATTAGAAAATATAGATGATAGAACTTTAAATACTATTTTTGCTTACATGCAAAACAATGAAAGTATTATACAAGAAAGTTTACAAAGAAGTCCTGGCGAAAGTTTTCCTGTTTTAAATTTAACTACAATTTTAGAGAACTTCACTCAGTCATATGCAATAGCAAGTCAGACAAATGCTCAGATAGAGACATCTAGATTGTTTAGAAACTTACTGTTGAAAGCAGGGGGGCAGTTGGATATACAACCGATTGCACTTTACAGAAATAGACTAGCGCGTATACGTGCAAGCATACCACTTGAATCTGATTTAACTGTAGCAGGTAGTCCAGCCATTGTTTATCACGGTACCAACTCTCCAAGTGCTGCTAATATAAGACGAAAAGGATTTAGAGTAGCTTCTAAGAAATATATAGGAATAGCAGGAAACACTTTAAGTGTGCCGTATGACTCTTTTGGTTATCATTTTGGTTCATTTATTCAAGCAGACGAACGTGCAGATACAGTTAATGACGAACTTGGTGGTGGCATGGATACTATAGCTGCTGTATTGTATGTGAAGAATCCTCTTAGAATGAGAGACTTGGGAGATGATTGGGGCACAGATAAATTGCTTAATGCTTTAACAATTAAAACAGATAAAATGGAGTACGGTGATTTCGGGCCTGGTTTATTTGTTGATCAAATATTTACTAAAGAAGAAGCATCTGCTATTCGTAACTTAATAAACAAACAAACTGAAGATAAGCCTTTAAAAGAAAGAGATATTGCGTTTAACGAGTATCTTAAAGTATTAATCAATGCAAAAGGTTATGACGGAATAGTGTACCGTAATAATTATGAAGGCATAGAAGGGCACGATCCTAGAAAAGATTCTTACATTGTGTGGAATAATAATCAATGGCAACAAGTTGATGGCAATGGCAATCCAGACATGCGTGATATAAATTATAATGCATCAGCAGATGGGCCAATCGAGATAGCAATAGCGGATGATTTCTTAAGCACCAATGAAAAAATGAGCAGACAAGATTTTAATGAGCACAATAGAAACATGGATAAAGTTATTAAAGCTACTGAAAAGTTCTCTGCTATGGAAGGTGAGATAAGTTTAACTGACATAAGTTATTTAGGTAAATGGTTTTCAAACTTAAGTACTATTGCTCGTAAGTATGGTGTGGTTTCTACTATGTGGAACAGTATAGATTTTATGCAAAAACTTGCACAAAATTTTCAATCTCAATTTGCAATAGCTACTAAAGATGCTTTTATGATATATGAATTACTAGGTGAAGACGCTGTATTTTTAGACAAAGCATTTTCTATTTCACAATCTTCTCCAGGACAATACCGTCCTGATGCTAATGGTAACATAACATTTGTTGCTCCTGAATCTAAAACATTACATAGAAGAAACGGTGACAGTTATACTATACAAAAAGGTGAGGTTATAACTTTACAAGGAGATGCGGCCAAAGCTTATGAAGATATAATAAAAGCTAATGTTGATGTAATGAAAAAGAATTTAATGATGACTATTAGTGGTCATCATATGGATGATTTTCAACAAGCTCTTTCTTTGTTAGCAACTGCTTATCCAGAAAGTTTAACTGATTTAGGTTTTGATCCAGCAGTTCCTTTAACTCCAGATCAAATCATGAACTTAGAGTATCCACAGATACAAAAAATATATGATTCTCTTAAAGTATTAAACTTTAATTTTAATGAGTTAACTGTATTTGATGAGACTTTGGAATCATCTGGTAGAATACAAGCACTACTTGGTAACGATACTGTAGGAGCAGAGACAAGATTAAGCGATGCTTTAAAAGTTGCTAAACAAACTGCTGAGTTTACAAGGTTTGATTATATACCATTAATGAGATACGGAAACAATGCAGTTACTGTAATTGATACCACAAAACCTCGTACTAGTAAAGACAGAGTAGTTGCATACGAACTGGTAGAACCACCACTAACAGAAGACAGACTTAGAGGATATACTACTGCAGGTTTAATAAGACAGATAGAAAGAAAGTTTGCTGATAAATATGCTGATCCTAAGTATGAAATAACAACAGTTGAATTAAACAAAGACATTATTAAAAAGTTTAATGATGAAGCACCTAAAGATTTTTCTGCATTAGAAGCAGTAGCAGCTAGAATGTCTGACAACAAAGGAAAGATGTTTCAAGAACTTCTTAAAGAATTAAACTCTTCAGTAAGTGAGGGCAGAATTGTAGGCTTTAATCAATTTATTACTCCAAGAAGAGAAGTAGGTGGTGTAGATGGATACAGTGGCGACTTCATGAATGGTATTATGGCGTTCGGATTAATGGCTTCTGATTTTGCCGCACGTAATGGTATGTCTAAAGAGGTTGCAAAAAACTATGGTAAAGCAAAAGATTATGCTGATAATCCTAGAAGTCCTAAACCAAGATTAAGAGCAGCTATTACAGGTATGTATGACTATGGTGTAGTTGATGCTCACAACTATGAATTTTCTGGACTAAGACGAATGGGTTTCTGGTGGTTCTTGGGGGGCAATTTTTCTTCTGGTATCTTACAGACTTTTAGTGCAATACAATTTACTGGTCCGATATTATCACAATTTGCGGGCAGCGGTACAACATCAGTACAATTAGCTAAAGCATTTCATGATGCTCGTAAGATGATGACTATTGTTGAGTCAGATTATGGTGACACGTTTATGAATGTAAGCAATGCTCCTAAAGACTTGCAAGCATTAATACAGGAACGATTTAATAATGGAACACTTAGACCTGGACAAGCTGGTTTAGAAAAAGGGCAAGCACCTAATGCTTCTATTATACCAGGCAAACGTGGTGCGGTAAGAAAAGCAGGGAGAGTATTTGAACAAGGAATTATGAGTGGTGTCTTTAATACTTTTGAAACTTTTTCACGTACTGCTGCTTGGATTGCTTCATATAGATTAGCATCAGATCCAGAGATGCTAAGAAAAGCTGATGAATATTATAGTGGATACAATGAAATTTGGAATGCTAGAAAAGCTAGAGAAGGTGGTATTGCAACAGCTGCTATGTTTGCTGACTTAATGATTGATGAAACATTTGGTAACTACAGCAAAACTAATCGTCCTAAAATTATGAGAGGATATGGTTCAATAGCTTTCTTATTCCAAACTTATGTTAATCTAATGCTTGGATTGTTACACAGTTTATTTGTTAAAGGTAACCGAAAAACAGGCGGAGCTATATTTGCTAAAGTAATGTTAATGATGTTTTTAACTGGCGGTGTATTAGGTATACCAGGTGGTGATGACCTCAACAGAGTTTATGCATTTATAAATAGACTTAGAGGAGTTAATACAGATTTAAGAACTGAAATGAGAAACATGTTAACAGAAGTGACAGGACCTAAAACTACTGACTTTATAATGAATGGAATGTTCGAAGCATATGCTGGAGTATCTGTACAGCAAAGAATAACTTTAGGAAATTTACCTGGTATGCAACAAGTTTGGGCTATACTAGGCACTTTAGGAATGCCAACAGGTGCTAGACCTTATGAATTATTTGGAGCTCCTGGTGCTATTGTATTAGGCATACCACAACAAATGATACAAATATCCGACCAACAAGGATTTGGGCAAGCAGTAAAAGATTTAGATTTTTATATGGCAGCTGCTCCTTCGTTTATTAAAAACTTTTATAGAGGGGCATATAAATATCCGACTGAAGGGTATGTAGATACTAGGAAAGGTACATTACTAACAGCAGACTTAACTGTGCCAGAGTTAATCGCACAGTCGTTAGGTTTTGCTTCTAATAAAGTAGCTAAAGAAAGAGAAGCTTTATTCAGAGAAAGAATGATTGATACTAAACATGAAAAAGCACACCGTCAATTTAATGCTAGATATAAAGAAGCATACAGAGATTTATATATGGCAGAGAACATTACATTTGATCCTACTTTAACAGCAGATGCATATAAAAGAATACGTGAAATTAATTTAGACGTTATTAAGTTTAATACTAAGATGGATGGAAAGTATGCCTACCGTCCTGACACAGCTAGACTGTTCGAAGAAGGTAGACAACAAGCTAATCCTAAAGCAAGGATATATAGCTCAGATAAATTAAATATAAAAGAGAAGATACGTACTAGAGAATCTCTTGGATTAGGTTCTTAAGATTCTTTTTTCTTCTTATCTTCTACAGTTTCGACCGCTTCTTCGGTTTGCGCTTGTGTTTGTAGTGCAGCTATTTGCGCTCTCAACTGTGTAATGATAAC
>CAACVD010001763.1_pt1 | contig 10284 bp, 10 predicted proteins | sample 2381771 | NCBI WGS metagenome assembly CAACVD01 (sample SAMEA5211965, study PRJEB30684) | marine metagenome | biome: Marine; feature: Epipelagic; material: Water | collected 2015-10-15 | depth 15 m | reverse complement strand
ATGACTAATTAATAAATTACTTCTTGTCTTGTGGCAAGAATTGAGTACCAACATTGCCTTGAAATGCAAAATTACCGTAATGCGTCATACCGCTTGTAATATCAGCGTATATTTTTCCACCCATATTTTGCCATAATCGACAAAAAGCATAGTCTTCTGATAAGTATCTCTTTGTTTCAGGCTCTACCATGGTATCAAAAAAAGTATAATTCCAATTGGATGTTTCATGATAATCAAATTCTTTATCGTGTGGTGCGTTTATATGTTGATCTGGTGTAAATTGTTTTTCGGGATAATAATAAGCCATCTGTTCGAAAACACGTTTTTTAATTAACATAAATCCTGTTGCCCCATCCATAACTTCAATAAAACCTTTTGTCATTTCTATTTTATTAGGATCTTTTACATTTAAATTGTACTGTAGTGATGTAGCTAATAATTCATCTTCTGAAATATCAGGGTCGCTAATGACTTTTCTTTTAACTTTAGTCCAGTCTATTGTTTTGCGTGGATAGATACCTGTTACAACATCTTTATCAAAATCTATCATTCTAATAACTGATTCAGGATTGAAAGCTAAATCTGCATCTATAAATAATAAATGAGTATAGTCACCATCCATAAACAATTGCACTAAAGTATTTCTAGCTCTAGTTATTAGTGACTCATTACCAATGGTGCCAAATTGTAATTCTATCTTTTTACTTGCTGCCAAGGCTACAAGCTGCATACAACTTTTAAAATAATTAGCTGTTATCATGCCACCATAACAAGGTGTTCCTATAAAAATTTTATTCATCTTTATAAAAAATATTAAGTGTATATCTTTTAGAACTATCTCCAAATGATTGTAAATCAGAATGAGCTATTTTACTTCCGTTAAAAAATAAAGCTCTATTTTCTATAAATCCTACATGTGAACTTAAAGATTTACCTGAAATAAAACCTGTTCCGTTATTTAATAATGACTCACCTTTAACGAACAAAAGAAAATTAGCTACATTTCCATGTTCTACATCTACATGAAATAAGGGCTCTTTGTCGTTTTGTCGTAAATGAGCGCTCACTGATATTGGTAATAAATTTCTGTTAGGAAAAAAATATTTTTTTATTAATTGTAACAATGGATCATTATGAAAACTATGTGGAAAAGTGTGTCTGTATCCGTAAAGTTGACCGTCTGGATTTTTGACCTCAGAATAATTTAATTTTAAAAAAGTTTCTTGTAAAGATTCTAATGTTTCTGGTGATAAAAAATTATCAACATACATTACAAACTCTGTATTTTTATTGTGTTGCATATTCCACCTGTAAATATTCTATTTTTCTAACCCACCCTCTTGGTATAGCTATCGCTCCACCACCGTGATTATCATCTTTATCTACACACCATGAACGCATAATTACAATCTTGTCATCATTGTTTACAACCATGTATCCTACCTCTTGGCACACGGCCAACGGAGCATCTTGTATTTCTTTTAGAGGCAACCAACCTGTTTCCATATCTCTTGCATCAAGCCATGTTATTCTAACCATTGGAAATAATTTAATCATTTATCACAATATTAAAACTAATGCTTATTCTTGGCTGTTTACAATTGTTTTTTGTTACAAGGTGTAGACAATTTGCATCAAATAATATCAGTTTATTTTTAATTGGTCTAATAGCTATGGTAAATTTATTATGTAAATGAGAGGATATCTTATTGTTCATATCATAATTAGGATTTTCTAAAATTAAGTCACCTGAATTTTCTGTTGCTTGTAAATAAAACACGCCAGACAAATCACCTTGATGTTTATGAGGCCAATTAATATCATTTTCATAATTAATATTAGCCCAAAATTTTGTTACCGTAAGATCAGTAAATTTAAAACCTTTTATACTTTTACAAAATTCAATACATTTATCATTTAATTTTTGAATAAAGGGTATAAACGTTCCGTTTTGAGGAAGATCTGAACTCTGCCAACCAAAAGAATGATTAGAAAATTCTTCTCCGTTAACATTACCTCTTCTAATTAGTTCTATGGTTGCTAACAACTGCGATAAGTATTTATCATTTAAATCCATATGTGTTTCTGCATACACATTCATAGGTATTTTATTTATTTCCATATTTAAACGTAGCTACCATTCTTAACTCAATACAGGTTCTACTTACTTCTCTAGCTGCATGAGGTATACTTCCATCAAAGATTACAACTCTTCCTGGTTTAGGTATGACTGAATTTGTTATGTCACCTGAATTATTTATAAAAATTGTTTCACCTCCATAAGATACATCCCACACTTTATTCAAATAAAACATTACTGTTATACCCCAATCTTTTGGATAATCAGAATGTATCTCATGATGAGTTCCAAACACATACCCACTGGCATAATTGTATTTACATGAATGTGTAGATGCTAAAGAGGGTAACGTTTTTTTAAAAATCTCATCTGATTTTTTAAAAAGTTTGGAATGAACAGGATGTTCTTTATCTAAAATTAAATCAAACTTTCTCCAATTTTTTTCTCCTACACCTCCAGTAAATTTCCATGCAGTAAAATCTCTGAACTCACCATAAAAAGTGTCAATATCTTTATTATTAAAAACATTGTCTAAAATTTGTATCATTTAGGTGTTATTGTAGCGTCCTTTGGTATTAATCTAAGATTAAAAGAAACTGAACGTCTCTCCTCATTAGGTGTTCTAAATGGATAAACCATATGTGTAAGCCAAGATGGAAACATAAATATATCTCCTACCTCTGGTGGATGCTGTAACTTATGACCACTAAAAGTTTTTGGATCACCGCACATAAATACAATGTCCCCTACACTTGGATAATGATCTTCAGCAGCTCTCTCTTTATCTATACTTTTTGGCATCTTTGTATAGATAACACCAGACAAATCACCATCGTGCATATGTGCTGGATTGAAGTCTCCTGACCATTGGCTCACGGCCCACATTGATTCAACAACCATTTTTTCTACTTTGTCAGGCGAAAGTGTTTCATTTGCAGGAGGTATGGTTAAATATTGTTTTACCATTTCACCAAGTAAAAAAACAAAAGCTTGTCCATCTGTATCTAACCACTCTGGTGGTATGCGTATTTCTTGTTTAACATTACCTGCTAAATTTTGTGACCAATCCCATTTCTTAGCTAGTTTTGGATCTTTCATTAACTCATCTGACTTTTTATTTATTAAATCTATCAAATCATCTGGTATTTTACCCTTTACAATAGTTGGTCCAAAGGGTCTAATAGCGTCAAATTTAAGTTTTATTTCTTTCTGCATTCGATACTCCGTAATTATCTATTGTCATATAGCAATAATTTGCCTATAAATATAGAATTAATTGGCTTAATTTATTCAAGCGTAGCCTTCTTGCCTCAACAATCACATAAATTGCATTAAAGGAGATTATGCTCAAAGGATTAAAAGGAATATTAGAAAAAGGCTTACAGATTGCAGCGCCATTAATTGGTAATGCAATACTACCAGGTGGTTTAGGAGCAGCGGCAGGATCAGGCATAGCCTCATTATTAGGAGGAGCAAAGCCACAAGAAGCTTTATTACAAGCTGGAGTAGCAGGAATATTAGGAAAACAATTTGCACCAGCAGAAACTACAGGTAAGCAAATAACATCTTTTACAGATGATCCAAGAATTACGGATAGAAATAAAATAGGAAAGTTTTTTTCTAAAATACCTGGTGCATTGATGGATGATGGAAAGCCCACGGCTCTCGGAACAGGTTTAGCTGTAGGATTACCAGCGATATTAGCAGGTATAGGAGCGGCAGCTGATGCAAGAAAAGCACAACCTATGGACCCAGCAAATTACATGAGTGCAGTTGATAGAGAATATGGTGGACAATTTGCATCCCCACCAGCAAATAGAAGAATTATGAATATAGATCCAGTGAACAGAGCAGATGGTGGCATCATGGATTCAATGCCAAATCAAAATATTTCATTTAGCGCTGTAGATGGTAGTGATATGGGTGGTGTAATGACAATGGCTGATGGCGGTCAAACATTTCCAAGAAAAACAGGGATGATAAATGGACCTGGAGGTCCAAAAGAAGATAAGATTCCAGCAATGTTAAGCGATGGTGAATTTGTATTTACTGCAAAAGCAGTTGACAATGCAGGTGGACCAAAGGCTATGTATAATATGATGAATAAACTTGACCCAGAATCGGAGAAACCAAACTAATGGCTAACGGACAACAGACCACATCAATATCAAGAGAAGCTCCTTTTTTAGAGGACTATAGAAGACGATTACTCGATTCTGTATTTGGTGGTGTATATACAGAGGCTGATAAAGAAGCTGGTGTTATACCTGAAGGATCAAATGTTGGTGATAGAAGACCAGGATTAGCAGATAAAAGAACACCACAATTTCAAAGAGGTATTGCAGACTTACAAGCAGCTGAAAAAGCTGGATTAACAGAGGCACAAAGAGTTGCAGGTATTGATCCTACAACTGGACAAAGAACTGGCGTTGCATCTTTTGAACCATTTATACAAAGAGCAAGTACAGGTTTAGATACGGCAGCAGCTACTGGTGCATTAGGAATACCATCATTACAACAAGCACAAATGCAATTCGATCCAACAACTGCAAATACGTCTGCATTTATGAATCAATATCAAGCAGATGTAACAAAAGAAGCATTAAAACAATTAGATGAGCAAGCACAAATTGCACAATCTAATTTAGCTACACAAGCACAGAAAGCAGGAGCATTTGGTGGGTCTAGATTTGGTGTACAAGAAGCAGAACTTGCTAAAAATTTACAAGACATAAAATCAAGAAGAATATTTGAAGACTTATCTAAAAACTTTATGCAAGCACAACAGCAAGCAATTGGAACAAGTGAAGCAAATAGAGCTAGACAATTACAGGCGGCACAAACATTTGGTCAGCTTGGTGGACAACAAGCACAAATCGCTCAAGGTATTGGTAACGTCGGTGCACAACAATTTGGATTACAGCAACAAGGTATTCAATCATTATTAGGAACTGGTAACGTTGCAAGAACTAGAGAACAAGCATTAGCTGACGAAAAATTTAGATTTGATACAGCGCAAGGTTTAGAACCTAGAACAAGAGTACAATTCGCTTCAGATATTTTATCAAGAACACCTTCAGTAAGTCAATCGCTCACGCAACAGCCTTTCCCTTACACTAATCCACTCGCAGCAGCAGCTGGTATGGGTATATCTGCACTAGGAGGTATAGGAGCTTTCTTCAATAGAGACGGTAATTAATGGCTGATTCAATATTTAATAGACCGTTGTTTGTAAACGCTGTCGGTTCAGGACAAAGTGAAAAGGCGGATAAAGCAATAGATTTAGCAGGAAGACCTGTAGGTCCTTCACCTAGTCCTCAAGCACCAGTGCAATTTGATATGGCTGATATTTATGATGACAGCTTTATGCCGTTTGATGAGGCAGGTATTGCAACTTTATTGTCAACTTATACACAACCTGATGCGATTAAAGGTGCTTATGCAGAGTATGCAGGCGAACCTAAAACTGCTGCGGATTTTGCAGCAGAGTATGATGCCTTAACTCCTGCTTCTACAACTCCAGAAAGTAATTACAAATTTGAAAGTAGTTTAGCACTTGCTAGATTAGGTCTTGGATTAATGCAGCCGACACCAGGTGGAGCAATAGCTCCTGCTATTTCAAAAGCAGGTGAGGCTTTCTTAGGTGATTTAGCAGCTATTAATGAAAGAAAAAGACAAGATAAAGCCAAAAGAGGTGAGCAAGAAGCTGAAGAAGATAGGCAAAAAAGAGAATACATTCTTAATGCTTTAAAAGAACAAGAAGATTTAACAAACGCAAACGAGTTTGATTTGTTTATGAAAGTTTTACAATTTAATATGGATAGTGATCAAGGTAATATTGCTTTTAGAAGAAAGTTAGCTGAACAAAATTTTGCTTACAAATATGATGTTGATTTAATGGCTATGGAAAACAATGCAAAATTAATTGCTGAAAGATATAAAAAAGATCCTAAAGTTTTTGCACTAAAACCAGATGGCTTGGATCAAACAGTAAAATATGTTACTGGTTATTATGGCATTGATCCAGCTGATGGAGTTACAAAACCTTTCGTGCCAGAATTAGTGGACGGAAAAGTAATTTATAAACCTGCTCCTTTAGATGCTGTAGCAGCAAACTTTAGTTTTAATGATGACAATACTTTAAAACAAGATGTGAAAGCACAAATAGCTCAAGCAGAAAAAATAAATACAGGTAATCAAGCATTATCATTTATTAAAGACATTAAAACATCCGTGGCAGATAACAGAGGTCGAGTTGGTTTACCTGGTGCTGTTAAAAAATTCTTTCAAACAGTTAAAGGTACTGCACTTGATATTGCAGACGTTCTCGTTGCAAATGAACTTATTGATGCAGATGCGTATGAATCAGCTAAAAATAAAATTGATCAAAGTGTATTTAACGATTTAGCAGCAAGTTATCAGCTAGGGTTCCCTGGTAGAAATGCTACAGATTTTTACAGTGATTTAGAATCTGATGAACATAAAATTTATCAAGAATTTTTTGTTAAACCAAGAAAAAATTATGACCCAGCACTTGCAGCAAACGAAATAAAATTAAATTCTATTTATTATGCTTTAGCAAGAGCAAGAAAACCTACTGGTAGACTTAATGTTGACGATGTAAACAATGCAAAAGCATCTTTAAGTTTATATGATTTCAAATCATCTGATGATGTAATTATAGCACTGCAAGCTGTTGAAAATGAATTAGCTGGATTCGTAAACGCACAAAAACAAATCTACACAAAGGCAGGGTATGAAGAGGGTTTTTTATTTAATTATCAACCTTCATCATTTGCTATTACTGTTAAATTACCTGCAGGAGAAATGCCAGCCGATGAGGGCGATCCTTACAGAGACTTACCAGAGGATATTAATTAATGGCTACGGGACTTACAACAGATACAACTCCAGTACCAGAGGGTTATACGTATGTAGAGCTTTTACCTCAACAAACAGGTTTAAGACAACCTATGTATACCATGGTAAAAAAAGAAGTTGTAGAAAGAGACATTGATCCTGAAACAGGGACAGACAGAAGTTTACCAAAAGTTCGTGCAAACTTATATGACAACAGAGTAAGTCAATACGGTATATTTCAGCCAAGAACAAAAGCCGAAGCTGAAAACCTTATTGGTATGATTAATAAAGAAAGAGCTAAAGAAAACAAAAATCCCATTACCTTTAATCAATTTAATTATGTAACAGATCAATTAGCTAATTCATTACAAGCACAAGAGGCTGTTTATGAAGAAATGCAAAAGAGAAATGACCCATATAAATATTATGTGCAAAAATTTAAAGATGAATACGATCCTGAAAAACACAGAAATGCAATAGATAATACTGCAAGTATTTTTCAATTATTTAGAGATCCTGCAAAGTTTGCTAAAGATAAAAAAACTGCATTAAGTCAAATGATGAGAAATGTTATTCCTGGCACAAGAAATGATTTTGTTTTAGCTGGTGATGTTGTTGGAAGTTTAGCAGGATTTAAAGGTCCAAAGATGCCTGGACAAGCAGTTACAGGTGCAAAAAGTGTTGCTGATGAAGTACTAGAAGGATCTATTTTTAAAACAACTGCTGGAGCAACTTTAGGTGGCACAGCTATGAGTCTTACTTACGATTTAATTAATGCAGGTATAAGAAAAACTATGGGTATTGCTGATCCAGAGGACGCACCAAACGCTGCTCTTGAAGCATTAACACATGGAAGAAACACATTATATTTTACTGGAGGTGCCGCTGGATTAATGGGAGTTGCATCTACTTTTAGACCATTTTTAGGTAAAGCATTGTTCGGTTTAGACGGACCACGGAACACATTGTCAAATTTTGCACAACTTTATGATGCACCAGTAGGTATATCACAGATGACAAGAGGAGCTGGTGGTAAATTATCAGGAGCTGCTGCAGCTTACTTTAGAGTAGTTGGTAAAATACCTTTCTTTGGTGCAGGGTTTCAATCAAGAAATACTTTAGCTGGTATTCAATTAACAAAAGGAATGAAACAACAATTAGGTGATTTAGGTTCAGGGCAAAGTGATGAACCATTAATAGATTATATATCTAAATCTTATAAATCATTACCACGTGCGGTGAGAAAAAGAATGGATACTGATGCAAGAAACGCAGGGTTTAGAAGCTACAAAGACATGGTAAATGCAGAGCTTAGAGTAAATGAATTAGCCCCTATACAACATATGACTGACGTTGGAGCGTTTATGTTTGAAGAAGCTGGTAAGAGATACAAACAATTTGCTTACATTAATGATCTTCTGTACACAGACTTTGAAAATAAAGCTAAAAAAATATCTAAAAATTTTATTCCAACAGCAAATACAAAAGCAGTTGCACAAAACGTTAGGGATGAATTAGCTGACGCTACTATTAAATTAGAAAACTACAGTGAGTTTAAACCACAATTAGATGCGATTGAAAATTTTGTTGTGGAATCAATAGCTAACTTACCTAAATATGTAAAACCAAAAGATATAAGAACAATACAAAGAGAGATAAATAGATTGTATCAGGAAGCAGAAGCTCTAATCGGGCCTGCAGCTAAGAAACAAGGAACACCAGGTGGTAGTCTACTTGCTAAATTAAGAAAAGCTTTAACAACTGATCTTAATGATTATGCAAATTGGGCACCAGGATTAAACACAGAAGAAAAAATATTAGCAGAGTCTGCTAAAAAATCTTTGTACAGAGCTAATGAAGTATTTTCTAAAATGAGTCCCTTGTATAAAAGTCCTGCGGCTAAACAATTCAATTTAGTTGATCAAAATTTATTTACAGCTGGTCCTGATTTACCAGGTTATTTTTACAGTGATGAAATAGGTAAAATATTATTTAGAGATGGATTAACACCGCAAAGAGTCAGAGATTATCAAGCACTAGTTGGTCAAAATGCATTTATGACTGGTGTTAGATCATGGATTAACACTGGTTTTAAAGCTGCGTTAAAAGACTCACCTGATATTACATTTGAAGTATTAGACAAAAATTCAAAAACAGGCACAATAAAAATTACTGAGAAGATAATGGACATTGATAAGTTTAAACAAAACATCAATATGTCTGATGAAGGCTTTATAGAAATGATGAACTTAGCTGGCTATAATGGAAAAGCTTTTGTTGATAATATGAATCAATTAGTTAAGTTACAAGAACTTGTAAAAGAAGCGGGCATAGGAACATCTACTTCACAATTAGTAGCAAGACGTTTGTCTTTAGGTGGTGTACGATCAGCTGCAAGTACTTTTTCTATTTTTGGATCAGGTGCATTTGCTGGAGCACAAACTGGTGAAGGTAATTTCTTAGGTGGAGGCACAGCTGGTGCTATCATGTTAGGTTTACTTACACGAAGAACATCAAGATTTTTATCTACTCCTGAATCTTTAAAAGCTTATACAAAAATTATTGATCCTAAAGCAAGTGACGTTGTAAAAAGATCATCTTTAGTAAATTTTTTACGTGGCTATTTAAGACAAGATGAAATTAAAAATGACTTACCAAAAGAATATAATACACCTCAAAAAGTATTAAACGATCCAGACGGTTTCTTAGATTATTTATATAACAGTGAATATCTAGCTGTAACTGATAGTGTTAATGATGGCTTCATGCGTGATTACATGGACGAAAGATATGGCGATAACTTAGACATAGATATCAATACAATTAAAAATATAGATGATGAAGAAAACGTGAAGGAAGATATGCAACTTGGTCGAACAAAAGTTTTAGAAAGCGAACAAATTATGATGCCTGATATTCCAAACATGGGAGGTGAAGATGTTGCACAAGCATCAACCGTGGCTCAAGGACCAGCGCCCGCTAACTTAAATGCAGATCAAAGAGTAGCATTAGCTGGTGGAGATTTAGACGAGGCAATAGCATTAAGAAATAGAACCTAATGAGCGTCATAAAAATAGGTAATAGGGTAGTCCAATCTGGAGACAGTGGATATCAACCAAGAGGTGTCAAAACACCAGGTCCAAAAAGAAGACAACTTAAAACTGCAAGTGAAATACCTGATAATAGACAAAGATATATTGCAAATCAGGCACAGAAAGCTGAAAATCAACGTGCACAATTTTTAATTAATCAAGCTAATAGAAGAAGTGATGTAGAAACAGCGATGAGATTTGCACCTGAGCTTGTTAATAGATCAGAATTTACAGGTAATAAAGGCGATGGGT
>CAACVD010001698.1_pt1 | contig 10284 bp, 8 predicted proteins | sample 2381771 | NCBI WGS metagenome assembly CAACVD01 (sample SAMEA5211965, study PRJEB30684) | marine metagenome | biome: Marine; feature: Epipelagic; material: Water | collected 2015-10-15 | depth 15 m | reverse complement strand
TAAGAAGTCAGAAAAGTTAGAAGGTAATGTGTCGTGAGCAGAGAATCCCATTGAAATAGCTTCCCAGTCATTTTGAAAGTCTTTCTTACAAAGTTGTAGGTTCACTTGTTGAAATTCAGGAGTCAAAGTTCTCTCATCTAAAGTGATTGTACTTGTAGCTGTAAAATCACAAGAAGCATCTTTTACTATATCATCAGTAGATATAGTTTTAATAACCTCTTGAAACTTAATGTTAGGCTTAACGGTTATACCACCGTTTTCCAAAGTTGAAGCACTTAATAAAGCAGCAGAAATATATTGTCCTGCAAACTCTCCATTATATGCAACACTTGCGTTTTGAGTTGTTGTTGTTGGCATTTTTTTTAGTTTTAATCGTTATTTTTTGATACTAGATATTCTTTGAAATACTTTATCCGCAGTAGTCATAGGTCTGCTTTGTGCGTATAAATTCAAATTAGGTTTAGTCTTTTCTTCAGGACTATGCTTGATTGATTCAGCAGCAGGTTGTTTAGAGAGTTCTTTTACTTGCTCAGATAAAGCTTCTTTCTCTTTTTTCATATAACCCATCTCTTCATCAATCATTTTCTTTATGGCTTGAATTTCAGCTTTCATTGCCTCCATATCAGCCATATACTTTTCCTCAGAAACATATCCTTTCATAAGGCTTACTTCTTCTTCAGCTTCAACTGGCTCTTCAGATGCTTCTACTTCTGAAATTTTAGTTTCTTCTTCAGTAGAATTTTCTGATAAATCAGTAGCTTGTTTTTGCTCTTTTTCAGTTGCCTCGTTAACTGGTTCTAAAACCTCCTCTTCAGTAACTTCCACTTCTGAAAGCTGCTCAAGATTTTTTTCTTCTTCTGTTAACTTAGACAACTTACTCATAATTTCATTTAAGATAGTTGTCGCACTCATAATAATTATTAAGTTTTATAAAAGTAATTAGTAGATAAAAGTGTGTTAGATTTTCAATCCTCAGTTCCTGTTATATTTCCAATACCTTGTGCTTGAAAACTTCCATCACAGCATTTACGAGAATAAGTTCTACCGTCTTTACACAAGCAACCTCTACGACTGTTTTTTGGTGATGGGTTTTTACCTTTGTTGCTTCTTATCATAATCCTGTTATTTTTTACTTGATTTAGGATGTTTCTTTGGTAATAAATCGTAGTCAGTAGTGTACTTTGGATTTTGAGGCTTACCATTTTTTATTAAATATAAATATGCGTTAACACGAGCAAATGCCCACTGTGATGGTGATTTTACATTCGGAGAATGACTGGTGTTAAAAGCACCAAGCCCCCTTTGAAAAACAGAAGCCAACACACCAACTGTAACACCATAACCAAGTTTTTGTTTGTATCTTTCGTTAAATTCATCTGCTTTCTTTTTTAGTGTTTCTTTATTTTTAGCTGATACCTTAGCTCCAGTCTTACCTTTTGCATTACCTTTTGCTGTTCCTTTACCTTTTGGATTAGGATTAGGTGTATCTGATTTAGGAGCTTTTGGACTTTTTTTTATTCCACCCTTTGAACCAACTTCAGCAAGTTTATGTTCTTTACAAGGCATATACCAAGTCTTACCTTCGTATTCGTGAGTATGGTACCCTTCACAACCAATATCTTTAGCCACTTTCTCAGCTTCATCTATAGTAGAATAGGCAGCTCTACCATCAATCATTACAGAGGACATCTTTATTTCTCCTAGTTCCTTTAGTTTACCCCTTGACCATCTCAAGGCTGCTTTGCCTCCCCACGCATCATACATTAACTTGCCACATCCATCTGAATAATTTTTAGATGCCTCCAAGTCCCCTTTGTGGCGAGATAAAAAACTATACATTCTCTTTATAGTTGATACTGTTAAATTAGATTTTGAAGCTATTTGTGAAGCTTTACGTTTTCCTACAGCAGTTCCACAAGAACCCCAACCATTCTTATCAACCCATTCTAAGACCCTCTTAGCGTTGTTTACAACCCCTTCTGGATAATCATTATATGTTTTTAGATTAAGCTTCTTAGAAGCTATATAATCAGCCATCTCGACTAATATTTCTTCTGCTTCATCTTCACTTATTTCATCCACTTCGCTCATTTTTACTTTATCTGTAAAATAGCCTTCAATAGAAAATCCTTTTACCTTGCCAGTCTTAACATAGTTTTTCCAAACATCATCATTGTTAACCTTCATAGAAACCATCCAAGTTCCTACAGGAAGCTCCATGCCATACTTACGTGATTTATCGTAGGTCTCATCTTCTATAATCCAAGATTCCACAACAGATAGTCCATGAAGTTCTGCTTCGTGTTCTAATGTAGATTTATTCTGATTACCTCTCATTAAGAATAATTCAGAAGCCTTTCTTACTGTATCATCAGAGAAAAAAATATAATATTCATCTTCTCCTTCTGCACGATATATTTTTTTATTGGGTATTAATGCAGCACCCATCAAAATACGTTTTTCTTTATCTACTTCAGCTAATTGCAAACGTTCTTGTTCACTAAGGGCAATAAAATTTTCTTTCATTGCAGGTCTATCTACTATAGATATCGCTTCGATACCTGAAAGTAATTCTTCTTCGTCAATTAATAGTTCTATAACTCTCATATTAAATTAATTTATATTTGTGTACTTGTTATAGTTGCGTTAACTCTAGTATTTATATCAAACAATTGTCGAGTAGTAACTTCTTTACCAACAACAAATGCTCTAATTGGTTCTCCTTGCTGAGATGATATTGATTGTGCTAATTGTGATTCAGGTGATGCTCCAACTACATTGAAGTCAGGTGCCTCTACATTTACAGCACCTCCTCGACCTGTTCCGCCTCCAGATTTATTCTTGCCAGAAGTTAATGTAGTTGCTAAAATATTAGCTATAGACAATCCTGCTCCAATATTATTTCTTTGAACTTGCAATTCAGCCAACGCAGAGAATCTTTGTAAAGCTGTTGGGTCAATAGCTGACCTAATTGCGGCAGTTGCAGCATATCCTGCCCTAACTTGAGCATTTGAAGCTTGTGTTCTTATTATAATATCAGCAATAGCAGCTCCTTTCTCTAATACTAATGCTGCTTTTTGTAATCCTTCATTTTCTCCTGCTATAGTTTTAAATATTTCACTTGCACCTTGAACAAAATTGACATATTCAAGATTTACTCTTTCTTTTTCTTTTATGGCTGCTATTTCTGATTTTAAATCATTTTGTCTTAGTTCTTCTCTTAAATTAAATAATTCAGTTTCTTTTTTAGCTCTGTCATCTTGCTCTAAAGTAAAATCTCTCAGAGCAAATTCTCTCATTACTATTTCTCGCTGTATTCTTTTTTCGTTCTCATCGTAATACTCTTGGTCGGCATCTAAGGAGAATTTAAGAAGAGCTACTACCTTTTTAATAGTTTTTTGTCTTATTGATAAGGCTTTCATTTGCTGACCATCTAGCGATTCTAATATTTTATTATTTCTAGCTGAATCTATCTGAATTAAAAGTTTATTATAATCTCTTTCAGCTTCTATAATAGATTGATTATATTGCTGAATAGCCCTCTTTCTAGCTTCATCATCTTTACTTCTAGCTAAAAAAGTTCTTAATCTTAATGCTTGTTCAAGAACAAATTGATTAAGCAATATTTGTGCTTCTTCTTTTGCAAAATCATATTTTATATCTATTTTTTGTTGCTCCGTTAAAGTGTCTCTTTTTATAGATTCCTCTCTATATTTTAATTCTAGTTTTTCTAATTCAAGAATGCCTCTTTTAAATTGTCTTATCTCTTTATCTTTGGAGGTCTTTTTCTTCTCATCAGTTAAATCTATGAGCTTAAATAATATATCTAACTTTTTATTTTCAGCATCTACAGCTTCATCAGCCTCTTTGTTTATTCTGTCTATTTCATTTTTAAGCAATCTATCATTTAAGGCATCTTCTGCCTCTGCGTTCTTCATATTAGCCATTACAGCAGTACCTTGAACAAATCTAGCTTTATTTGTATCTTGTTTTGCTTTATTTAAATCCAATTCCTTATTAAATTCTATCTCAACAATTTTACCATATATTTCTTGTGATTTTGAAATGGCAGCTTGAGATATTGCTTGTTTTCTTAACGTTTCTATATATTTTTGTCTAGCTATATTTGCTGCCTCTGTGTTTTCTTTATCTAATAATATAGAAGCATTAAAGTCTGGATATTCATCTTTAAGCTTTTTTAAAGCTATTTGATGTTGTTCCGTTGTTTCTGTTGAATCTAATAATGTTTTTGTGTATATTTCAAAATTTCCGACTAAACTTTCAGCATTTTGTCCGACTGTTTTAGAGATTGAAGCTAGTACACTCGCTGCGCTAGATAATTTTTTAAATTGCTTTTCTAACCTTGGTAAAAAAGATATAAGTAACTGAACACCTATCATTATACCGCCAATACCAAATAATTCACTTTTTAATTGTTTTAATGCTTTACCAAAGCCACCTGCATTTTGTGCGGAAATCTGAAACAAACTAACCAACTGACCCAAGTTGTTAGCCATACCTGTAAATCCATAGTTCGCATCAGATGCGAGTCTTGAGGTCTCAAGTAATATTGCATTATTAAGACCGCTTGTTGCTTTTAATTTACCTGTAGCATCATTAGCTTGTAATGCGGCTAGAGCTTCAGCCTTCAAAGAAGCAGTAACTTGAGCATTAGTTATCTTTAACTTCTCTGCTGCAATTATTTGTTGTCTTTCCGCTTCAGTTAATTTTGTTAAATCTTTGGCAGCCTTACTAGAAGATTCAGAAACTTGTTTTCCACCAAGTTCTTTTATTTCTACACTAATAAGTATTTTCTTAGTATCTGCCATAATAGTATCTTTTTATTTGTTTTTTTGCCTCTGACCAATTAGAAACAGCCTTGTACTTCCCTTTGGCAATATCTATGTTTTCAGATACCCCATGCCAATCACTAGCGTTAAGTAATTCTAATATTTGCTTTATCATTCTACTATTTCGTATGAAAATATATTTAATAATTCTAATTCTGTCTTGCCAGTATTAAGATTGGTAGTTATAGAATTAATCCTAAACACCATATCTTGTATCTTAATCTGGTCATTCATTCTGTAATTAACTAATACACTAGGAGGTAAATGAGCTGTGACAATATATAGTCTTTTGGCTATATTAAAAATACTTTCAACATATGACTTGTAAAAAGACTTATAAAGTGAATTTGTTTTATCACCATAATTTATTCTCTGAAACTCATCAAACTCTTGGTCAAAATTAATAGAGTGAGTTGGTGGTGTTGTAGGGTTACCAGTATCATTTGAATTAGATGGTCTCCAATAGCTAGTAATACCAGTTGGAGGTGAAGTAGATATCCAATTTATCCTGCCATCTCTAAAGTTATTGGAAACTGAAGCTACTGGGAGATTATCCAACTTTATACCATAAAATAATAATGGTTTTATTGATATAGTGTTATAGTCTCCTGTTGGAGCAGGTGTTGCATCTGCATCTGCATCAAATTCTCCACCTGCACAATATCCGCATTGAATTAAAGTTTCTCTAGTGGGGGCAGAAGATGCTATATTTAAGTCTAATAATCTCTCATATTTCATATGAGAAAATGGTAGCTTAATTTTATATTTAGTACCTCTGTCTATTTTATCAGGAAACTCCCTTCTAACATTAAATTCAGCATCACCAAAGACTTCATTAAATTGCTCAAAATGGTTCTCCATTAATACAGTTTTAGTCTCTTCGTATTTAAACTCTATATCTGTAAAGGGCAATGTTGAGTTTACCTGATGTTCTGTTATATCTACATATTTGTCAATATCAATTAATCCGTCTAAAGGATTATTTATAGCATCAGAGTAAAAATTATCAAGGGTGTCAATATATATTAGGGGTCTGCCATCTGTGTGTATTCTGCTAGAATCATCTAATCTATAATCACCAATATCATCTATATAGTAAGCAGTAAGATTAAACATATTAAATAGCCCAGATAAAAAGTCCATTACTTTTAACTTAGGTAATCTTTTATCTAAAAATATATCAGCAGTAGTTGTTTGGTTTAATTGAAAAGAATAAATATATCTAGGGGGAGTTGTTATGGCTAAAGAACTTGTAAATTTTATTTCTAAATCTGTGCCAGATATAGTAAATTCACTTTCCGATTGTATTTCAATTTCTATGACTAAAGTTTCAGTTTCATTTTGAGCATCTATAAGGCTAAAATCAAAAGTTCCATCTCCTAAAGCATCTATTGTATTTTCTTTATCTCTAGTCTTATCTCTAAAAACTACTTTATATGGGATGTTTTGATTGGAGACGGTCAGGTCTAAAGATAATTCATAGTGTCCAAATGAACTGCCTAAACTAATTTCACTTCCGTTAATATTTATGTTCACAGACTCAGTGCTTCCTGTTGGTGAGCTTTGAAATGCATACCCAGATAATGTGTGGGAAAATAGATGTCCTTCATCATCATCTATATCATTAAATTCACCCTTTTTGTTATTAATCCAAAGAAATAAATTACTAAAAGCAGATGAGCTAAAAAAGTTTCTAGTAAATTCAATATTATACTGGTTTTCTATAGCTTCAATTACATGAATTGCTCTTATAGCTGGTTTTAAGTCGGTATATTCCAATCCTCTAACATCTTGGTTAGAGTTTGAAGTGTCGTGATATATATTACCGTCTGCATTAAAGTCAGGTAATGATGAGTGAAAGTATAATCTTTTCTTAGATGTTATAAGAGGATATATTATTGATTCTGTTTGATTGTTTAGGTTCAAACCAGAAGTAAACCCATTTCGCACATTTGTTTCTGAATATTCATGGTTATAATTTGATAAATATGTTAAGTCAGTTAACTCGTCATCTCCTATTAAGTCTTTTAAGGAAATCATATTACCATAAAAAGTAATATCATAAGCGTATGGCTTGTTCATTTTCATCTTGACTCCATTCAAGAATATTTTACCTTTTCTGAATGGCATATAATTTATATGGATTTCAGCTTGTTTCTTTTTCCTAGAATCGTATGCGTTACCTGTTATGTTGAAATTATAATAGTGGCGAAATATTTTATTATTAGTGTCAGAGGCAGGAACATTAAAGTTTTGAGAATAATCTGTAAACACCTTGCCAATATCTCTTATATCCTGAATAGTTGAAGTTAACTCTACTATTTCATCCTCAAACAAGTCTATAAGCTTTCCTTCAATATATAACTGTAGTCTCTGCATTACCTTACAAGATTTATCTCACTATATGCGTAATCAAAAGATATTGTGTAATTGAGTACTTTCTCGTATAAATTAGTCTTGTATTCTACGGTGTTGTCTTTTGGCGTAATAGGAAATATTTTGTTGTTTTCGTGAATCCACACCTTCTCAGAGAAAAGTAATTGCTGAATAACCTCATTATAATCTTCACACACAAAACCAGTATTTAGGGTTAAAGACTTATAAGCATTTACATTATGAATCTTATCTGTTGGTTTATAAGTTGGATAAAAAGTTTGTGCAGTTGTAGATTCTATAGTGTTTACTTTGAAAGAATCTCTTGATGCTTCTGCGGATTCTTTTCTTCTACCAAACATCCAAATATCTTGTAATACTCCAAACTTATTTATGAATGTTATTTTAAACGGAGTGTTTTTGCATTCCTCTACATACGTTACAAATACAGTTACCTCTGTTCCATCTTTGGCTTTTACTATTACTTTATTGGCGTTTAATGGAGATAGAGAATCAACTGAATATTGAGACTCATTTGTGTTTCCTATATGGGTCATATCCGCACTTATAAGTCCTTCGTGACTAGCTTTAAAATCAGTAGTGTCTGCTGTAATTGGCTCTAAATTCTGACCAAAAACATCTGATGAAACTACGACACCATCTTCATACCACTCAACATCATATAATGATTGACCTGAATAAAGAGGTATTCTAACCTTTTCGCCTTTCTTCCAAAAAATACAAGTATTGGATTGTTGAAGTGGGTTTATAAGTTGTGGGTTTATTTCATCCTCAAAATAACCATATCCATGAGTTCCTAAAAGATGCCCTATTTTTATAGCTTTTTTCTCAGTAGATAAGTCTTTATCAAAAACACTTTCTATCTCGTAACTAACCCAAGATGTTAAATTTGCAGTAGTGTAGTCACCATCAAAAGATATATCTATATAATCCTTAGCTAATTCACCTATCTCAAATAATATAGTTTGTTCTGATGATAGTTTTGTTTTAGTTATTGTGTATTGAGGATTTGCTTGGTCATAAGTAGTAATCTGACCATCATATATCCAAAGTTTTAATGTTGCTTCGCTTAGTGTAGCCATATCTATATGTTAAATCCAAATTCTCTAAGTGCGTTTATTATTAAGTCGTGATAATAATCAGTAGTGGAGCCTTTTTCAACTAATTGAGGGTGTATACTTGCCTCAGACCTGTCAGATAATCCCCTAGACCCATAAAAACCATTTTGTCCATTAAATATATTAAACAAGAAAGCATTAAAAACAGTAGCATAACGACTATTAGTGTTTACATTAAATAATCTAACAAAATGCTCACCATAATTTATGGAATTTAAGAATGTTCTATATGCTGATAAATCTGAGGTATACTCTGTTGATACATTACTATAATCACTAGTTGTAAAACTTAAATTATAAGAACCATCTACTTCATCAGTAAAAATAAAAAATACTGACTTCGTTGAATCAGAGTGTCTTTTATTCTGTTTTACCATACCAATAAATCTTTCTTTATTACCATCTGAAATCCTACCATAAGAGTTTGAAGCACTATCATCTAATTCTGTGGCATATTTATTTATAAAAAATGAGGCAGTTATTACTTCAACTCTTTTTTCGTATTCATCTTGACTACCATATATCGAAATCAATGTATCTTTCAATTTGCCCCTCGCCATACTTTGTAGAGGTGTTAGAGTTTCATTCATTGAACCTGAGTCATCAAACAATATAGTCAATTCAGTTTTGCTGTCTATAGTTTGGTCTGGTACACCTTTGTCATCAAAACTTTCTCCACCATCATCTATAGTTGTTTGGCAAACAGTTTGTATTACTGAATTTTCTTGGGCTGATATTAATTGTGTTTCTCCTTGAGCTAGAGTAACGGTTACTGTATTTCCATTTACATCAGTATAAGTAACCTCAGAATCACCTGTTGGACAATCGTTTATCAAGGTGTAATAATACATTTCAGGTGAAGTGGTATCTGGACATACTAACCTAAATCCATAAGAGTCGTTTATCTCTGAGTATGTTTGTCCGCCACCATAATCACAAGTAATCGTTTTAGCTGTCAATGTGGCAAAAGTTGGTGTTGCTGATGTTTTATTTACCACTATAGTTGTTGGTGTGGCTTTGGTTGATGGCAATCCAGTATTATCTGCTCCTCCATCATCTGCTGAGCATCCAAGCTCATCGTGACCAACATATCCACTTGTACTTGTATTTCCATTCCAGTCTAAATCAAATTTAACTGGAGTCATATTATTATTAAAGATTTCTACATCATTAAGTTGAATTGTTATATTTCCTATTTTTTCACCTACATCTAACAAATATGTCATTGTTCCTATAAAAGCTCCTTCAAAATAATCTTGACCACAAACTATTGTGGCATCTGGACTTGGCTCTACAGCCACTTCTTGCCAATGAATTGTTATAGAGTCTGAACCTGTGTCTCCATCATCATCTGTTACAGTTACAAAGTATGTTATGCTTATCGAATTTTGTGAAGTTACACTTATTTCAGTTGTTGTTTCCCCACCTCCCCATTGATAAGCTACTACCGTTCCATCTGAGTCTGTAGCAACAGCAGTAAGTGTTATTGTTTGACCGACAGTTGGTTTTTCATTACTCGCCACAATAGTTACTGTAGGTGGAGTATTATTTTCTACAGGGTCTGGTATAACTACGTCAGCAGGTTCAGCTCTCCCTGCCTCTATAAAATATGGACTCCTTGAATTTATTCTGCTATCTGATGAATTATTTACTGGCATTTTTTATAATATAGTTTTCCCCCTTTTTAATATAACCTGCTTTTAACAAAATGTAATCTACGTTTAATAGTAAATCTTTTCCTACAGCAGCTCCTAGTTTGTTTAAATCAGATTTTGATTTTTCTATCGCTGAATTAATAAATCTAGTCTCCTTCACACCATCCCTACCAATAGAGCGACTTATGGCAAATGCAATAGACTTTACTTTTGGCAAATCTTTTACAGAAACAGGCTTTCCCCCATCCGTAAGCGTTATTCTCTTGC
>CAACVD010001762.1_pt1 | contig 10285 bp, 19 predicted proteins | sample 2381771 | NCBI WGS metagenome assembly CAACVD01 (sample SAMEA5211965, study PRJEB30684) | marine metagenome | biome: Marine; feature: Epipelagic; material: Water | collected 2015-10-15 | depth 15 m | reverse complement strand
CACCTGTTGTAACAGCAACACCAGCGTTATAACCAATTGCTATGTTGTAAGCATCTTGACCAGCGTCTTGTACTTTTAATGCATTGTGTCCTATAGCTATATTTCTACCATGTGCGTCTTCAGTAAATAACGCTTGTGTACCAATAGCTATATTATAATGACCTGTTGTTATATTGCTACCAGTTAATCCACCTAATAAAATGTTGTTAGTACCAGTAGTTACTTCTTGACCAGAACTATGACCCATTGCTATGTTATACGAGTTACCAGAATAATTTTGTTTATTTAAAGCATAATATCCAATAGCTGTACTATTTCCACCTGTGTCTTCAGTTGATAATGCTCTAAAACCAATAGCAATATTATAATTACCCGTGGTTAATGCATCTCCAGCTTCAGCACCTATTATAGTATTTTGAACACCTGTTGAAACAGATTTACCAGCATTATATCCAATAGCTACGTTATAAGCGTTAGCTCCCGCGTTTTGTACTTTTAAAGCATCTGAACCAATAGCTATATTAGTACCATGAGTATCTTCAGCTGCTAGCGCAGAATTACCAATAGCAATGTTACTACCACCCGTCGTTAAAGAACTACCCGCGTTATATCCTAATAAAGTATTATTACTACCTTCAGTAACAACTGTACCAGTGTTATAACCAATAGCAACGTTACCATCACCACTTGTCAAAGCATCTAATGCACCTATACCTACACCTGTATTGTTTTGTGCAGATGAAATTACACCTGTAGTATTATGACCGATTAAAAGTGATCCTGTGAAGTTAGTTCCTTCAGCTTTAAAGCCTAAGGCTGATGTTGTACCACCGTAAAGTTCCGTGAAGTTATCGTTACAAATGTCAAATGCTTCCCTGAGCGTAGAGCCAGTTCCATCATTAGCACTTGTACCTATGTTTATAGATTGTTTAGCCATGTGTTATGTATTACATTTGGTTAGCATCAGCTGAAAAAAGAGTTGAGTCAGCTTTCAGTTCAGTAAAGTCTGCGCGCAAGTTAAACGCACTTGTTCTAGTGTCAGCGTTAATTATCTGCTCACTGTATACTATGTTTGATTTTATACCTAATAAAGCCATGCTCTAGTATATAGCCATTATGTCGTCAGCAGTAGTTGCAAATGCAAATATTCTGTCAACTTCAATTGGTAAAAAAGAACCAGCCGCTATATTTTGAAATACTATTGGTCTGTGTATTTCATATCTTTCGCCGCTAGCCATAATGTTAGAATTACTATTAGCAGCGTCTACTAAACTAAGCGTAGTATCACTGTCAACAGCTTTTACAAAAGCAACTGTACCATCAGTAGTATTTACTACTAAATCTCTAGGTTGTACTGTACTTGTAAAATTTTGTGTTGAATCAACTAGCTTGTTTGTAGTAGCACTTGATGTAGCGCCATTATCTACAATTTTCTTTTGACCAGCAAGGTTTACACATATATTACCAGCTGTACCGATGTAAATACCAGCACCGTTTTCTGTGTGAGCAACTGTTGTTAATGCATTTAAGTCTTTTGTGTTGTCTAAATAGTTTATAGCATCACTACCAAGAGTTGTTGCGTCTTTTAAAACAACAGCTCTTCTAACTGTTTGTACACCTGGTTTACCCGGCGCTCTATATCTACTTGGATCACCTATTATATCTCCGTATGCCATTTTTTGTTTGTTTAATTATTATTATCTTTGTTAACTAAGTTTATTGCTTTTATCATAACTTTGTCAGAGTATGATTTACCTTCCATTATTTTATTTCTACGCAGACTAGTTGGTAAATCTTCTTGACTAAGTAATATTCTGTATATCCTACTAATTAGTTGGCTACACTTAAATGATGTTTTATATATTGTATATTTTTGAGTCGTATTGTTTCTTTGACGCCAAACAGTTATCCAGCCATTACGCCTTAAGCGTTCCCAACGATTTTTATCCCATGAAAAAGTATAAACTCCGTCTATATAATCTTTTCTTGTAAATAGCTCTATACAATCAAAGTAAATTAGAAGTTCGAGATCAGCATCTTTTAAATCATTTGTTTTACAAGCCCATTTACGTATGATACGATAATGCTTCAACAAACCTATGCTTCTAAGATCTTTGGCTTCTAATTTTCTCATAAGACAATTACAACATCTTGTTGTTTTATTACAAGAAATATATTTTCATCTATTTCTACATTAAAACCAGCGTGTTTATCGTAGTATATATTATCATTTGCTTTTACACCTTGAACTAAACTACCAACGCTTTTCACAACACCTTGCTTGTATCTTATGTCTTCTTTTATTTTATCTGTAAGAAGTAAACCACCTTTTGTTTTACTAGGTTTTTCTTTTACTTCTTTTATAACTAAATAATTACCTATTGCCTTCATTCTTCTCTTGCGTTACTAATTACACAATCAGTTGATAATATTGTTGTAGCAACAGATACTGCATTTTTTAATGCACTTTTAGTTACAAGTAAAGGATCAATAATACCTTCATTAATCATATTAACTGTTTTACCAGTTACTACATTTATACCTTTACCTTTACCTTTTTGTGGTGTATATTCTAATCCAGCATTTTTAAGTATTGTTTTATAAGGATACTTTATTGCTTCTAGAAATATATTATAACCGTCACTTTGTTTTTTAATTTTATCAGATGCGTTTAATAAAGCTATACCACCGCCAGGCACTATACCTTCTTTTACAGCTGCTTTTGTAGCATGTATTGCATCATCAACTCTATCTTTCTTTTCTTTAAACTCTACATCTGAGTTTGCGCCTACAGATATTACAGCTACATTACCTGATAATATAGCTAAGCGTTCTTCTAGTTTTTGAGTTTTTAAACTAGGATCACTTGACTTTAATTGATCTTCAATATCTTTTATCCTAGCTTTTGCTTTTTCTGGTATATCAACTACTTTTAAAACTGTTGACTTACTATCAGACACAGCTCTTTCACATTCGCCTAACATATCAGGCGTGATTAAATCTATATCATCACCGTACTCTTCATTTATATGTGTAGCTCCAGTTACAGCTGCTATATCATCTAAAAAATCTCTTTTCCAAAAATTAAAACCAGGAGGCGCAACAACATTAGCTTTAATATTACCTTTTATTTTATTCATTACTAACGCTGCCATTGGTTGTTTCTCTAACTCACCTATAATAAGTATTGATCTATTATTTGTTACAGCATACTCTAATACAGTTTGTATTTTTCTAACTGACGCTATTGGTGAACTAACTAATAACACTAAAGGTTTTTCTAATGTAACAGTTTGCTTACCTGAGTCTGTAACAAAGTTTGCGTTAGCATAACCTTGATTTATTTGTGAACCTGAAACTAACTCAACAGTTGTTTCTTCTGACTTTGTATCAGGATCCATCATTACAGTGCCATTTTTACCAACTTGTTTAAAAGCCTCACCAATTACTTTACCTAGGCTTTCATCATTGTTTGATGATATTGTAGCTACTTGATCTACCATATCGCCTTCAACAGGAACTGATATTTTTTCTAAATACTCAACAGTATTATCACAAGCATCTTGTATATCTTGTTTTATTTTTCTTAGAGTATCATTACCTTTATTTTTATAAGCTTCACTTAATATTGCGTGAGCTAGCACAGTAGCAGTTGTTGTACCGTCACCGGCTTCGCTAACTGTTTTTCTAGCAGCTTCTTTAATTAATGTAGCGCCTACGTTTTCAACAGCATCTATTAAGTTTACTGAATTAGCAACAGTTACACCGTCTTTTGTTATAGTAGGTCTACCCATAAAGTCTTCTAGTATAACACACTTGCCGCTAGCTCCAAGTGTAGAGCTAACAGCAGTTGTGAGTTTTTCTATACCTGCAAAAACTTTATTCTTAGCCTCTTCGCCAAAATTTAAAGTCTTCACAATGTTTTGTGGATTTTGCATTTAATTTAATTTAATTTAGTTAATGTTATTTAAAAGTTTTAACAACTTTTGGACCATTAAGAAACTCTACTTTTTTTCCGTAGTGATCAACTGATCCGTCAATAGCAGCTTCAGCGCCATCAACTGTTTCTCTTCTGGTTACATCAATCCAAGTATCTTTTTCCTCAGGATGTTGGTACTCGGTTTGGTAAAAACCATTTGGTAACTGGGTTATTCTCCAGTTTGTTTTGTCAGCTAAATGCTTCCAAAATTCAACGGTTTCTTTGGAAATTTGTGGTTGACTATTCCACGTTTTAGTCGAATAAAAAAATGTCATTGGTTTTGGTTTTTAATTAAACATTTGGTTTATGCCCTTACCCGGGCCGGTTTTATTTTTTTAACTTTCTTAAGTTTCGATATGCTTTACGCATTCCTGGACTTTTTGGAGGTCTAATCGTTTGTTGAGATTGTGGATTAAATCTAGCTTTATTTGTAAAACCTCTTGAATATTGTTTAGCAGCTCTAGCAAATGCTTTAACAACTCTACCAGCAGTCCCACCTATAATACCCATAGCTCCAGATCCACCTAATTTAGCTTGTTTTTTCATTTCTGGTGTAAACTCTTTGATATTATCTTTTTCCATTTTAAACATCATGGCTTTTGAATCTTTTCTAAAAACACCAGGTGTATTTATTTCTCTAGAACCAGGATTCATCATAAAAGGTTTGTTATTATTTTTCATCTTTATTTTTATTTATTATTCTCCGCAAGGTTTGCCTGTAGCAATATTAACCCAACGCTCCTTTTGAAACCAGTCTCTAAGTGTAGCACCTTTTTTACGAGCACCTTTTACATTAGACTTGCTTGATCTTTTATATTTTCCTTGAGCAGCAGCTGTACGTTTAGCACGTATTACTTTTTGCCTTTCAGCTTTGCTCATACTTTTATATTTATTGTATGGTAAACAAACTTTTTTGGTGCCACCACCTTTTATTTTACTTTTTGGCATTTCCTAATCTTTTGCTTACTTTATTTCTAGCGCACACCATTTTTTTAGCATAGCTAGGTCTCTTTTTTCTATTAAAAACTATTTGTTGATTTAAACTGCCAATAATAGCTCTTTTATTACCTTTTCTAGATTTTATTAACCAACTAGCTAAGGAATCACACGATAACTCCTTGAATTTACCTTTTGCGTCAGCATATTTGCTGTCTTTCCACTCAGGACGTTTTTTTGCCATGTTTTCTACGTATTGCCATTTTACATCTTTTAGCTATAGCTGCTTGTTGTCTTTTACCAGCAACTTTAGCTCTTTGCTCTACTACAGTTAATATTTGTATCTTACGAGCAAACGGTTTATTAATTCTTTTTACTTTAGCGCATGTAGCTCTAGCATCTGCAACTGTAGCAAATTTAATCTTAACTGTATCTTTTGGATTTTCGTCAGTATATAATCTTCTACCTGAACCTTTTGGTTTCTTACCTGTTCCTTTTACTGGATCTGCCATGACTACAATTTTGCATGTTAATAAACCAGTTAGCAAGCTGAACGTCACGCTTGGTTGCTTTCTTGCGTGACTTTAGCTTTTTAACTTTACTACAAGTAACATCTCCACCGTATAGCTTATTTATTCGAGCTTTTAAAACTCCTCTATACGCTTTAGCCATTACTTCTTTTTTCTACTTAAATACTTACCAGGGTTTTTAGTGCATCTTACGCCCCAACCAGAAGCATAAGCACTTGGCCAAACTTTAAATTTACGTTTAGCTGCAGCTTTACAAGCTGGACTTATCTTACCCATTACTTATGATCCATTTTAGGTTTTTTGCCATACATCTTAGGCTTACCATACATTTTAGGCTTATCATGATACATCATTGCTTTTTTACTTTGAAGATCTTTTACAGCTTTTGTAATAGGTTCTTTTCTATCACCGTCTTTATCTACATCTGGAAAATCAGGCTTAGCTTGCTTTGGCATATTGTTTTTAAACATCATAGCTGGTTCATTAGCTTTGAATATACCTGGGCTGTTTACTTCTTTAGAACCTGGCTTCATCATAAAAGGTTTTTTAGCACCGTGTTTCATCGGCTTGTTTTTATGCGCATTCATTGGCTTGTTGCCATGCACATTCATTGGTTTTTTATATCCTGGCATAATTTTAGTTTTTAATAGTTATTAGTTTTTGTTTTTACCGTGAGAATATGGAAACATCATATTCATAGCTTTACGTCTACCTTCGCAACCGCAAGGTATATTTAAACCTTCAGACACAACATCAACCATTTTTTTAATACCAGTTGCTTTTGTGAATTTATGTATACTATCTCCTAATCCTCTTGATTTCATATTTATCTTTTGCCACCGTGATACTCTACAGCGTGGCCTTCTTTAATTAATTGTTTATTTATATTTATATCATCAACAAATAGTTCACCTAAACACCTACCGTATTTACCTACACCATGTGATTGTAATATAAATGTTTCGCTGCTTAATAATTCTTTTAATCTATCTTTAGCAGCTAATCCTTTTTTCTTTTCTTCTAAATCTTTTGTTCTAGACTCAGGCGCGTTTAAACCCATCATACGTATACGTACTTTTTTCCACGTATCAAAACCTAAATCTACTAAAGCGTCAACAGTATCACCATCAACAACTCTAGTTACTTTTGCATTATATTTATACATATTAACATTTCCATCTACGTCTTGCAGCTAAACCTCTTTTACTTTTCCAGTTTTTAGATCTAGCACAAAACGATTTACGTCTTTTAGCAGCTTTACTACCAGGTTTAACTTTACCTGTAACTGCAGTTTTTAATTTACTTCCAGGGTTTTTACGTCTATATTCAGCTACACCTTTTTTAGTCATACCTGCACCTTCTTTTACAGTACGAAAGTTACGACCTTTACCTTTAGTCGTACGCCTTGGTTCGTTACTTTTTGGCATGTAGTTTTTGTATTGCAAAGTTATGAGTTAAGCTAGCGCCTTTATGAGGTACAAACTTACCCTTGTGTTTCATTAACTTTGGAGCTGCGTTACCTTTTTTCATCCAGTGGTACCCTTTTGGTGCTTTTACTTTCATTTCTTATATTTTTTAATTGAAGCTTCCCATGGTAATGTTCTGCTTCTAGTGTCTATCATTTTATTAGGTATTACAAAGTATTTCATAGGCGTAGGCTTATAATAATAATTGTTCATATCAAAATGCAATACACCAGTTCTTATTTGCTTTAAATGCTGTCTTTCATGATGTACAGCTTCTGCTTTTTGTCTTTTGTTAAGCTTTTTATTTATCTCTATTTTACCATTAATATCTATTTGACCCCAGACATTTTTTGGCATTTGTTTTTCTACTACTACAGAACCAGGTATAGAGTGCTTTTCGTTAAAGTCAAATAGCTCAGCTATTGATTTCATTTTAAAAGCCATATCTTAATTATGAAAATGGAGTTGCAGGTGAACCAGTACATAGAAGTGTGCCTTCAACATGCCATTTATCAGCTGCAATGTTTGTTACTGTAACTTTACTACCAGCTCTACCAGTAGTTGTTCCGTTAAATGTTATTTGATGAAACTCATCTGCTACTTGACTTGCAAAAGAAGCATTAGCATCAGAAGAGTCTGTATCTACTGTCATAACTGATCCAATTAAATCTTCATTTGTAGAATCAGCACACTGTATTCTTTTAGTTCCAGCAGTATCGTCGAGTACTATAAAATGGAAATAAACACCAGTTAAATCACCACCACCAGAATCTGGTAAAGTAAATGTAGCAGCCGCATCGTTAAATACAAATGTTTCACCTGAATCATTTGCTGTTAAAGTAGTATCAGCTGTAGTTGCTGTAACAGGAGTTCTAAGACCAAATACACGTGCTTTTGTAGTTGTAGAAGTACCAATAACAGTACTGTTTGATCCTTCACCAGTAGCTGCAGCACCTATTATAATACAATTTGAATCTGTAGCGCTTTCTGTTCTAGCTCTTCTACCTATTATAGTAAGGCTATCACCTGTAGTACATTGATCACCTGCTGCTTCTCCAATAAAAACATTTCTAACACCAGTGGTAACTGCAACACCAGCGCTTTTACCAACAGCGACGTTCAACATATCTGTAGTGCCGGAAGGATTTTGAGCATATAAAGATTTATAACCTATAGCAACTGAACCACTACCAGTATCATCTGAAAATAAAGCATCACCACCAACAGAAGTATTTTGAACACCTGTAGTACAACCAAGCGAAGCTTGATAACCTACAGCTACGTTATACATGTCTACATTACCTGAAGGATCCATATTACCTAAAGCAGCTTCACCAATAGCAACGTTATTATCACCATCGACATTTGCGTCCATTGCTTTTAATCCAATAGCTGTATTACCAGTACCTGTTTGATTTAAAGCTAAAGCATTATGACCCATAGCTGTGTTTTGTCCAGTTGTGTTAGCTGTACCTGCTTGATAACCTACGTAAGTATTCGCGCCAGATGAAGATGTTGCGGCACCTGCATTATAACCAACCGCTACGTTTTCAGCTGAAGCAGCAGCATTTAAAGCACCGTGACCAACAGCTACATTAAAACTTTGTGTAGTAGCAGTTGCTAAAGCATTTGAGCCTATTGCTACGTTTCTTTCACCTTCTGTTAAAGCAGCAGCAGCACCGTAACCAAATACATTATTACTACCACCTGTTGTTATTTTATCACCAGCTAAACCTCCAACAATAGTGTTGTATATACCACTACTTATATCATGCCCTGCTTCATATCCAATAGCAACGTTATAAGCTGAACCATCGTAATTTAAAGCAGTTAAAGCTTCATAACCAATTGCCACGTTTTTATCACCTGTATCTTCAGTAGACAATGCATTATAACCTAACACTGTATTTGAATCACCAGTTGTAAGTGCATCACCAGATTTAGAACCTATTATAGTATTATATGGTCCAGTAGTTATAGACTTACCAGCTTCGTATCCTACAGCTACGTTATAAGTATCGTCTGCATTTTGTGCATTTAAAGCAAAATAACCAACAGCTACATTATAACTACCGCTGTCTTCAGTTGATAGGGAGTTTATACCTATTGCAACGTTTCTATCACCTGTTGTAATTGTATCACCAGCATTTTGTCCTATCATAACATTAAAACTACCATCAACTAAACTGTATCCAGCTAAATAACCCATGGCTATATTGCCAGAACCACCTGTTTGAGATTCTAAGGCTTGTTTTCCTATGGCTATATTACTACTACTTGTTTGGTTTGATTTTAAAGCTTTATAACCTATAGCTATGTTGTAATTAGATGTTGTTATTTCTTTACCAGCATCATTACCTATAGCAATATTTTCATCACCACTTGTTATATCTTCTAGAGCAGTAATACCTATACCTATATTATTTTCAGCGCCACTAATACTACCAGGTATATTACCTATAACTAAAGATGTTGAGCTTACTACTACGTTGCTTAAATTGTTTAACGATATTGCAGAACCACTAACTTGAACAGTTGTCGCGTTCATTGTAGTAAATGTACCTGCAGCAGCAGAACTACCACCAATTGTTACACCATCTATAGTACCAGCGTTAATATCTGCAGTATCCGCTACTAATGAGTCGATGTTTGCTGTACCGTCAATAAATAAATCTTGCCACTCGGCAGAAGAAGATCCTAAATCGAATGTTCCATCTGATGAAGGTAGTAAATCAGAGCCAAGCGTGCTTGACAATGTGACTGTTTGTGTAAAAAATGTTTGTAGATCAGATAATGAGAACAATTTTGTTGTCCCAGCGTCTGTTCCTAGTAGTTTTTCTACTCCAGTTATAGAAGTATCTGATGAATATGTGCTAATTCTTGCCATTGTTGTTTATTTTTTCTTTTTTGTGCCTTTACCATGTCCACCGCGGTTTGCTTTAACTGAAACAAACCTTTTTTTAGTGTGGTCATAGTCTTTACCTTTAATATTTTTACCTTTTTTTATGGCTTTACGTCGCTTTCTTTGGTTTTCAGCGCGCATTTTTTCTCTTCTAGGTGTATTAGCCGCCGCTAAATCTCTTTTGCGCTTAGCTACTAGAGCCCTTAAGCTTAGTTTTTGTGCCATATGATTAGTTATTTGTCTACTTAATACTATTTCACGCTATTTTTAACAGATTTAAGGTAAAATATGAAAATAATTTTATACAAGGCATGACAATAGGGTATTACTTATATACTTATTAAGGCTACTGTCACGCTGAAGTGGTTGCAAGCAGAGGATTATAGTGCTGCCCCCTACTTCTACACACTTACAACACAAAACAAAAACTAATAACTATTAAAAACTAAAATTATGCCAGGATATAAAAAAC
>CAACVD010000299.1_pt2 | contig 10287 bp, 13 predicted proteins | sample 2381771 | NCBI WGS metagenome assembly CAACVD01 (sample SAMEA5211965, study PRJEB30684) | marine metagenome | biome: Marine; feature: Epipelagic; material: Water | collected 2015-10-15 | depth 15 m | reverse complement strand
TTTCTAATTTAGAGTTTGTGAGTTCTATTTTCTCTTTGTCTAATGCTAAATCATTTGCTTTAAATTCTGATTCAAAACCTGCTATTGTTGCCTTTACTGCAGCCAATTCATTCTCTGCTTCTATCTGTGCTTTTTTAAACTCTATATTATCTTTGTCTTTTGCAAGTTGAGCATTTGCAGCATTAAGAGAAATTTGAGCATTTTCTAACATTAATTTTTGTTGTTTAGCTAGATTATCTCTCAAATCATTATTTGCTTTTATTCTATCATCAACGCTATTTCTTTCTTCATCTCTAATTTGTCTTAGTTTTTCATTCTCAAAATCAAACTGCTCTAATAAACCCTGATTTCTAGCTGCTGCTAATTCTGCACTATTTGCTAATTCAACATTAGCATTTGCAGTTTTAATTACTTCTTTTGTATAATTAGAAACTGATTTAGCAACTTCATCAAATGAATCATCCACACCTGTAAAAACATCAACTGTTTGTTTTCCTGCTTCTTTGACATCTTCCATTGCTCCAGAAAAATCTCCCTGAAATACTTTTTTAATTGCAGATCCTAAAAATCCTAAAACCTCTAATGCTTGATTAAATCTATCTATAATTCCTTGCTTAATACTATTGGAAAAATCTTTTAAAGTTACTAATGGGTCTTTAAATAAAGCATCCATGAATTGTTTTACTTTATCAATATTTCCAACTAAAAGATTAACTAAATCATTCAAAACAAGTGAAACTGCTTCTGTACCAACTGCAAAGAAATCAACAACTTTTTGATTCTCACTTAATACATCTTTGAATTTATTAAATAATGTTACAGCAAGACCTAAAATTCCACCAATAGCCAATGCACCTTTTAATGTTTTTCCTAAACTGAAAGAAGATTTTGATGCATCTTTTGCACCCTTTTCTAATGCAGACATTCCTGCTTCTGCATCCTGACTTGTTGTTTCTAAATTTTTATTCAGATCAACAATAGTTTTGTTAACATCTTCAATATTTTTAGTTGACTTTTTAGTGTCAGCTACTAATTCAAATTCTATTTTTTCCATTTTATTTCTGTTTTAAATTGTTTCCATCCCTCTCTTATAGTAGTGGGTAGTTTATGTTTACCCTGAGCAATTTTAATATTCTCAGTTTCTCCTTTTGCTATTTGTAATGCTCCTATAATTATTTTTATCATGATACTACATTTAATAATTCAATATCACTTTTGCCATTTGTTAAATTGGTTTTTAGTGAGTTGATTATGTATTCTTGTGATCCAATACTAACCCTGTCATTCATCTTTAAATTATAAATAATCTTTAATGGAAGATATGCTGTTACTTTTGTTATTCTTCTTTGATTGTCAAATACATCATTTATATATGTGCTATAATATTGGTCAAATAAGTTTTCTGTAAATAAAGTATTATTCGCATATTCATTTCTTTCTGTAATAAAATGTATATTTTTTTTGCTTGACCCTGCACTAATTGCTAAACTATTAGATGGAATGTTGTAAGAATTTTGTGATGTTTTATTTCCTGATTCAAAACCAAATGAAATTGCTGTTGCACTACTTTGATGGATAGCATAAAAAATTAATGGTAAACCCTGTGTAGCATTTCTGCTTTCATCCACACTCCAACCCCATTGAATATTAGTAGCTGCACCCCCTGAAACATTATACAACCTTTCAAATTGCATATGCTCAAATGGTATTTCAACTTTATAAGAATCACCTGGAGCTGTATATTTAGCTTGTTCTAATGAATAGCTATTTGACCCCCATTCTCTATTTTCTAATTGTTGATATTGAACTGCTAAGAATGTTTTTAATCCTTTATATTGAAATCCTATTTCTTTAAAAGGCAAAGCAACATTCACTTGGCTTTTTGATGTGTCAATATATTCTTCTAATGCCCATGCTTCTGTTCCTGATAAAACTCCTTTTCCTGCAGCATAAAAGCTGTCTAGGGTTTGTACTTTTATTGTTCCATCTTCCAAAACAAATGCTGTCAAATTAAACATCTTAAATAATGCAGTCAAAAAATCTATTATTTTCATTTTAGGAATCTGTTGAGTTATAGTAAACTCAAATGTGGTGCTTGTAGTAAATGTTCCACTACTTCTATATTCATCTGAATATCCACCTAATGGTCCACCTACTTGGCTTTCTCCACCTAAATATCCCTCTATTGCCCATCTAATATTCCCACTTGAAAAAGTGGTTGTTGATGATGAAGCAATAAATATTGTATATGTTCCTGCAGTAATTTGAAAATCTGATTCTGTTATTAATTGAGTACCCTGTACATCTGATTTTTGCACTATTAAAGTTGACCCCCTGTAAACTTGTATATTATACAAATTATTTTGAACAGGTATAAATGACATGGTATGTGCTAAAATACTATTAGGATATGTGACTAAATCTCCAATCACTGTAACTGCACCATTTTGAACAGATGTCTGTTGCCCTAGAGTTGGGTCAGATGAAAATATTGGAAAGTTTGTTAATTGCCTATATTGTAAACTGACTTGCTGTGCAGGTTCTACATCTCCTTTTTTTCTGTGTAACCACATATATAAATTGTAGTATGATAAATTAGTTGCATTAAAAAAGTCAGTTGAAAAAACTATATTACTAGCATAATTATTTGCTGTTGTATATTTAGCTTCAATTTCTTCTATTATTCTATGCAACCTCAAAGCAAATTTTAATTGTTTCCAATAAACCTGATTAGCTGATGAACTACTTACATAATATACATTGCCATTTGCTTGTGCTGCTGATGAACTATTATAATATAATTGATCTGTATGTGTTATAAGAGGAACAATTAAATCTCCCTGAGTATTGTTGCTTGATGGGTTTGTTACCAAATAATATCTAATTTGTGAATCAGTATAATCTTTATTTAAAGCATCTAATCCTCCTAAGTCCTGTAATTCATCATCCTCTAATAATGTTTTGAGGTTTACTGTCTCACCAAAGAATGTAATCTTATAAGCATATAATTTATTATTTTTTAATTCTGTTCCATCTAATCTGATTGACCCTTTTTTAAATGGAATATTATTTAATTCTATTTTAGCAGGTACTCTATTTCTTGCATCAAATGTGTTTTGAATATTAAAATTATTATAATGTCTAAATAATTTATTATTTTCCTTAGATGCAGGAATTGTAAAGGTTTGTGTAAAGTCAGTAAAGATTTTAGCAATATCTCTTACATTTTGTATTGATTGTGTGAGTGATACTGTTTCATCTTTAAATAAATCAACCCTTTGATATACTGTATTATCTGATTCAATTGTGTCAATATAAAGTTGTAATGTTTGCATTATCTAACATTATTTATATAATTAAAACTCATTTTAAAACTAAATGTAAAATTTATTAATCTATCATTGACTTGAGTTTTATAAGTAATATTGCTGTTTGTAATATTGACAGGAATGGTCTGATAAGTATTTGAATATGGATTTGTCATATTAACCCACACTTGCTCTGATAACAAAAGGTCTGTAAAAACTTCATTATAGTATTCTGGAAGATAATCAGAGTTTAATGTGATTTCTTCATTTGCAGTTATATTGAAATTTTGTATAGTGTGTTTATTAACAGAATATGTGCCTGTGCTTGATATTATGTTTCTTTTAAAATTTTCTCTTTTAGCTTTTATGCTTTTAACATTTTTTAATGTAAACCATTCTCTTTGTATAGCACCCCAACTATTAACGAAATCAACAGGTATCACAGTATATTTACTGCAATCATATCTTTTAATACTGACTGTGTTACTAGCATTGTTTCCTAATATAATAGCTGTTGAGTTGGTTGCAAATGCTTGATAAACTATTTCATCAGAATTATCGTGCATATAAGCTACATTTCCAGAAGTATTTTTTGGCACATAAATTTCCCATGTTTGTGATCCTCCTGTTGGGTAATAAAAATTTGAAAAACATGGCTCGCCTGGATCTATTACATCCCCTGACCCACTCATAAAAAGACCATAAGCATCAAAGCCAAATTCTGTTGAAGTTCCACCCCCTGTGATTCCTGTTGTTACTAATGCACCTGTTGCATTTACTCCTGCATGATATGTGATTGTAGTTCTAATTGATAATCCTGCTTGTGGTGACCATCCTGAATAACTTCCTGTCCAATTTATGCTAATATAATCTCTGCATAGTTCTGCATATTCAAAAAGGTTTTGTTGATTAGCAACTGAATCTTTTATTATTGTATACCTATCTGTGCCATCTATATTAACAACCATTTTGACAGACAAATGAGTTGCTGTACAAACTGTTGTTCTATATCTTGGACTTCTTAATCTTATTGCTGCCATTATCTTATTGTTTTATTCCTAATATTAATTGTCTTTCTACATCTATTTTAAATGCTTCTAGAATTTCACTAGGTAGTTTTTTAAATTCCTTTCTGAATGCTTTAGAGAAAAATTGTGTAGGTTTTAGACCCTGAGCAAATATTCTTTTTTGTAACCAGAATCCTATAGTTCTGTAATCACCTTTTTTGAATCTTCCTTTGTCATCTCTAAATCTTATATTCTTTTTCTTTCCCCATTCCATTAATGGTTGCATAGGAGGTTTTTTTGATGAATATGAAAACTTATTTTTGATTCCATTTGATCCTGTGAACAAAGAATTTGTTGCTCTACCTTTTTGTCTACCTTTATATTTAATTCCTTTTTTTACTCTTTTTCCATTTTCCCATTCATAATAATAAGTTGTAGCTAAGCTAGGTTTTGCACCCCATACACCTGCATCCTGGAACATACCATAGTCCTCCATTAAGAAGTCTAATAAAAAAGCATTTTGTTCTACAGTTAAATCACTCTTTAATGAATTAAATAACCTCCCATCATCAATATCATTTTTTTTTAGATTTACCTTAGCAGAATTTATTACAGCTTCACCAAACTTTTCTAATGCTTCTTTGACTTCTTTATATTCCATTAGCAAATTGTTATATCATTATAAATTACAATTTCTAAATCAGCAGTCCATCCTGCTAATTCATTTTCAAACCTATCATAAAAAGGTGTGCAATTAGGGTCTCCCTGAAGTTGATATTTATCTCTATGTAAGTCTCCTTTTCTTAACACCATGATTAATTTATTTAAAACAGCTAATTGTGTATTTAAAACATCTTGCTCATTATTATTTCCAACAAAAATGTCAGCTGTTTCTAATTTACTTCTGCTAACAATATCCATAGCTAATATGGAAATGTTAAAAGATAATGTTTGCTCTGAATCTGTTACACTATTTATAATAATGTGGCTTAGTGGAAATATATCTTGCTTTTGTAAATTAACATTACTTAAATTTCCTGTTGTAACTGTATTGACATCAATATTATCCAACAGAGCATTCTTAATTGTTTCTGTTAATTGATAAAAACCTCTTATTCCCTGATTACTCATTTTTTAAATTTTTTCTTTATTTGATTTGCTTCTAATTCGTTTTTTTCTTTTAAATATTCTAACATCATAAAACATTCATGAGCCTTCAATTCAGTGATATTTTCAAATCTTCTAATATCCCCTTTAGCGAGTGAGAAAATTGCTTGATACCATCCCCATTTAGCATTAAATCCTGCTGCTGCTGATAAGGTATTTTCTTGATCTCCCTTTCCAAATAGCGATTCATAACTACTGACAAGTCTTTCCCTAAATGATAGAAAAAAAAAACTGAGGAAATTACTGCATCCAAAGGCATATCTAATAACAGATCCTTTGTATTGACATCATATTCATTGATTGTATATCTTTCTCCTTTTTTTTCTTTTATGGGTCTATATAAGACATTCATTGCTGTATGAATATTTTCCCAATCTCCTAAATAAGTATCTAGATCAATATATTCTCCAAAACTCATTTCATCTAAATCAGGAATAAACCCATATTCTATTCCATCCATTTTAAATTTAGTAACCAGATTAGGTTTCTGTGTAAACATCTCTCCTAGTATTGCTGTGACTTTGTCTGCATCATTAAATTTAATTTTTAAGACATTCTTATGGCTGACCTCACAAAATATTTCAATCATTTTAATTTGTAAAAACCTTTCATCTACATCTTCTGTATTAAGTTTTACAAACTTTTGATATTTTCTTAGAGTGATTTCTGAGAGTTTATTAGGAATATTTAATCTTGCTTTCATAATGTTATACTTGTATAACGAAAAATAAGCAAAATTTTACTAAAAAAAAAGGAGGCAAAGATCCTTAGACCTTTAAACCTCCTATCCAAACCACAATATCACTAGATTTTTGGCTAAATACTTTTCATCTAGTAAATATTATAGATGGTATTCATTATTCTCTACATCCTCCCAAACTGCTTCATTAATTGAATCAAAAATTTGACCAGATAAAATATGTTGAACATATAAATCATGACTGCATTTGATTTCTTCTCCATCCTCTGATGTATAAGATATTAAATTAACTGAAATAATTTCTATATTATCAGGATCAGGAGGTTGCATATAATCTCCTGCAAATGTAGATTTTTCATAAATGTAATTAACTACAAATAAAAACTCCTCCCATTCATATTCCATTTCTTTTTCCATATTATAAATCTTTTAAATTATTATACTTGTCTTTTAACTCTCTTAATTCCAACAATGCTTTGTTTTTATCATAACGATAATCACTAACAGCAGTTTTGTGAGCTTCTAAATCATGCTGTAAACTAACTACATAAAGAGTAATATTAACAATAGCTTCAGAAAGTTTTTTTAATTCCTTATTATGTGGTTTTTGTTCTCGCCACTTTTTGACAAGACCTGATGCCAACAGCATATCTGCATAATATTCTATGTCTTTAATAATTGATATTTTGTCCATGATTTAAATTTATTACTTTATTAAATCTAAGTCAAGCTGATCAGCAACATAATTAATATGTTTTTGAGTAGTCATTGACCAATATCCTAATTGTAATAATTTATCTCCTGCAATCATAGCAACATGAGTATTATAAGACCAGACCTCATTTCCTCTGATTGTTAAGTTTTGTTTATATCTATCTAATGTGTAGATATTATTGGATGTTTGTGAGTATACTTTTGACATTATATAATTTGTTTTGTAGTTTATTAAATTCTTCTTTTGAACTAGCATATCTCATAGCTAATTCTAATATTCTGATTTCATCTTTAAGATCATCAGCTTGTGTTCTAATTTGTTTCATATGTTAAATATAAACAAATATAGGTTATAAACAAAAAATTTAATAAGTATTTTTTAGTGAATAGAATATTTCCCAAAATTTGGTCTAGATAATATGGAGTAAGTCGCATATCTACATGGGTCAATGATATGGTTATGCAAATCCTCTGCTATATTAATTAGCTTTCCAGATTTATCTTCTTTCCATTTATAATTTCTAAATTCCTGAATTGCATTATTGGAATTACTTGTAATATGAATCTTATATCTTTTTAATAAATCTATTCCTGCATTAACTGAATCTCTGCCCTTTATACTTGGATGTATATTATGACCCATTTTTCTCAATTCAGAAATTAATCTTGGCTCTGCTGAGTCAGCATATATTGGATTGCTCAACAAATTCTCTGATCTTAAAAACTGATTAATATCATTAGTTGTCATTTGAGTTCTATAAAGATGCTCATGAATATAAAGATTATAATCTAATGTATAAACAGAAACCAAAGTTGTAGGATCATGGGTATATCCAAGATTAATTTATTTAATACTGCTAATTGTGTATTTAAAACATCTTGCTCATTATTATTTCCAACAAAAATGTCAGCTGTTTCTAATTTACTTCTGCTAACAATATCCATAGCTAATATGGAAATGTTAAAAGATAATGTTTGCTCTGAATCTGTTACACTATTTATAATAATGTGGCTTAGTGGAAATATATCTTGCTTTTGTAAATTAACATTACTTAAATTTCCTGTTGTAACTGTATTGACATCAATATTATCCAACAGAGCATTCTTAATTGTTTCTGTTAATTGATAAAAACCTCTTATTCCCTGATTACTCATTTTTTAAATTTTTTCTTTATTTGATTTGCTTCTAATTCGTTTTTTTCTTTTAAATATTCTAACATCATAAAACATTCATGAGCCTTCAATTCAGTGATATTTTCAAATCTTCTAATATCCCCTTTAGCGAGTGAGAAAATTGCTTGATACCATCCCCATTTAGCATTAAATCCTGCTGCTGCTGATAAGGTATTTTCTTGATCTCCCTTTCCAAATAGCGATTCATAACTACTGACAAGTCTTTCCCTAAATGATAGAAAAAAAAAACTGAGGAAATTACTGCATCCAAAGGCATATCTAATAACAGATCCTTTGTATTGACATCATATTCATTGATTGTATATCTTTCTCCTTTTTTTTCTTTTATGGGTCTATATAAGACATTCATTGCTGTATGAATATTTTCCCAATCTCCTAAATAAGTATCTAGATCAATATATTCTCCAAAACTCATTTCATCTAAATCAGGAATAAACCCATATTCTATTCCATCCATTTTAAATTTAGTAACCAGATTAGGTTTCTGTGTAAACATCTCTCCTAGTATTGCTGTGACTTTGTCTGCATCATTAAATTTAATTTTTAAGACATTCTTATGGCTGACCTCACAAAATATTTCAATCATTTTAATTTGTAAAAACCTTTCATCTACATCTTCTGTATTAAGTTTTACAAACTTTTGATATTTTCTTAGAGTGATTTCTGAGAGTTTATTAGGAATATTTAATCTTGCTTTCATAATGTTATACTTGTATAACGAAAAATAAGCAAAATTTTACTAAAAAAAAAGGAGGCAAAGATCCTTAGACCTTTAAACCTCCTATCCAAACCACAATATCACTAGATTTTTGGCTAAATACTTTTCATCTAGTAAATATTATAGATGGTATTCATTATTCTCTACATCCTCCCAAACTGCTTCATTAATTGAATCAAAAATTTGACCAGATAAAATATGTTGAACATATAAATCATGACTGCATTTGATTTCTTCTCCATCCTCTGATGTATAAGATATTAAATTAACTGAAATAATTTCTATATTATCAGGATCAGGAGGTTGCATATAATCTCCTGCAAATGTAGATTTTTCATAAATGTAATTAACTACAAATAAAAACTCCTCCCATTCATATTCCATTTCTTTTTCCATATTATAAATCTTTTAAATTATTATACTTGTCTTTTAACTCTCTTAATTCCAACAATGCTTTGTTTTTATCATAACGATAATCACTAACAGCAGTTTTGTGAGCTTCTAAATCATGCTGTAAACTAACTACATAAAGAGTAATATTAACAATAGCTTCAGAAAGTTTTTTTAATTCCTTATTATGTGGTTTTTGTTCTCGCCACTTTTTGACAAGACCTGATGCCAACAGCATATCTGCATAATATTCTATGTCTTTAATAATTGATATTTTGTCCATGATTTAAATTTATTACTTTATTAAATCTAAGTCAAGCTGATCAGCAACATAATTAATATGTTTTTGAGTAGTCATTGACCAATATCCTAATTGTAATAATTTATCTCCTGCAATCATAGCAACATGAGTATTATAAGACCAGACCTCATTTCCTCTGATTGTTAAGTTTTGTTTATATCTATCTAATGTGTAGATATTATTGGATGTTTGTGAGTATACTTTTGACATTATATAATTTGTTTTGTAGTTTATTAAATTCTTCTTTTGAACTAGCATATCTCATAGCTAATTCTAATATTCTGATTTCATCTTTAAGATCATCAGCTTGTGTTCTAATTTGTTTCATATGTTAAATATAAACAAATATAGGTTATAAACAAAAAATTTAATAAGTATTTTTTAGTGAATAGAATATTTCCCAAAATTTGGTCTAGATAATATGGAGTAAGTCGCATATCTACATGGGTCAATGATATGGTTATGCAAATCCTCTGCTATATTAATTAGCTTTCCAGATTTATCTTCTTTCCATTTATAATTTCTAAATTCCTGAATTGCATTATTGGAATTACTTGTAATATGAATCTTATATCTTTTTAATAAATCTATTCCTGCATTAACTGAATCTCTGCCCTTTATACTTGGATGTATATTATGACCCATTTTTCTCAATTCAGAAATTAATCTTGGCTCTGCTGAGTCAGCATATATTGGATTGCTCAACAAATTCTCTGATCTTAAAAACTGATTAATATCATTAGTTGTCATTTGAGTTCTATAAAGATGCTCATGAATATAAAGATTAT
>CAACVD010001760.1_pt1 | contig 10292 bp, 6 predicted proteins | sample 2381771 | NCBI WGS metagenome assembly CAACVD01 (sample SAMEA5211965, study PRJEB30684) | marine metagenome | biome: Marine; feature: Epipelagic; material: Water | collected 2015-10-15 | depth 15 m | reverse complement strand
AGTTAGGCCCAAGAAGTAAGCAGAGTCCTATGAGATGGATACGAAGAGATGTGTCAGATTGGATTAAAACCAGACCAAGGACAAAGTAATGTTAGAAAAATTAATCTTTGGGCCGCCAGGATGTGGCAAGACATATACTTTAATTAACGTGGTTCGTGATGCGTTAAAAAAGGGTACACCACCAGACAAGATAGGGTTTGTATCATTCTCTCGTAAATCGGTAGAGGAAGCTAGATCAAGGGTTGCTGCAGAACTAAACCTTACAGAGGAAGATACACCCTGGTTTAGAACTTTGCATTCTACAGGTTTTCAATGGCTAGGTTTTAAGAAAGAACAGGTTATGTCTAAATATGATTTTGGCAAGATTGGTATTGAAGTTGGGTTGGTATTTGACAACGGCACTGCAAGAAACATTCAAGACGGATTGATTAGTGTATCAGCTAGAGAAGGTAATAAGTATCTTGAGATTATACATAGATCAATTATGAGATGTATATCTTTAGGGCAACAGTTCAATGATACAGACGATTACAATCTACATTGGGTATTGTTAAAAAAGTTAGAGGCAGTCTACAAGCACTACAAAAAAGAAAATGATAAAGTAGATTTTACGGATATGATTAAAGGCTTTGTAGATCAAGGAAGTTCTCCTTCTTTAGATCTGTTGATTGTTGATGAAGCACAAGACTTGACTCCACTGCAATGGGAGCAAGTTTATGTTATGAAGGAGAATGCAAAAGAGATTTGGTATGCGGGGGATGATGATCAATGTATTCATCGATGGAATGGTGTTGATGTAAGAGATTTTATAAATGCCTGTGATACTATAGAAGTTTTAACACAAAGTCATAGAGTTCCTAGATCGGTGTACTCTGTCGCTAATAGGATTGTAAAGAGGATATCGTATAGACAAGAAAAGGATTGGAAACCTTTAGCAAAGGAAGGCAATGTTAACTATCATCTTAGTTTGTTTGATGTGGACATTGACCAGGGTTCGTGGACAATTATGGCTCGTACCAATAAGATTGTACAAAGCATAGCTGAAGCTTTGAGAGAAGACGGATATCTGTACAACTTGTATGGAAAGCCAAGTTTAAATCAAGATATGATTAAGAACATGAATACTTGGGAACTTTTGCAGAATGGTAGTAAATTACCTTTGCAGATGATCAAAGACCTTTATGCTGTACTTCCCAAAATGGGAGAAAAAGCAAAGATAAAACGTGGTGTTGTTAAGCAACTAGATTTTTTAGAATCTGATTTAATTTTAGGGTATGATGATTTAGTTCAAAACTACGGAATGATTGCCCCTAAAGATACAAATTCAAGAGATATGTTAGATGTTTCAAAAGACGATAGGTTTTATATGGATTCGTTGACTAGAAGAGGAGAAGACTTTGAAGCTCCAAGAATTGATATATCAACCATACACGCAATGAAAGGTGGAGAGGATGACAATGTAATACTTATGTCAGAGTCCTCTCGTGCTTGTGTTAAAAATCAACATCAAGATGATGAGCACAGAGTCTTTTACACAGGTGTTACGAGAACAAAAGAAAACTTACACATAATCGAAACGAACTCAGAGTATAGGTATCAAATATGAAAAGAGAACAAATCTTAGACAAAGCAAAAGTATTGATTAGCGGTGAAAGAGCAATTGATTATGGTGATGCCTATCTTAACCACAAAAGGATAGCTGATCTCTGGTCACCGATACTAGATAAAGATGTTACAGTTGAGCAAGTTTATGCTTGTATGATTGCTGTTAAGTTATCGAGATTGATTGAGACACCAGACCACGAAGACTCTTGGATAGATATCTGTGGGTATGCAGCTTTAGGTGGAGAAAACGATGAGGGATAACAGCACAATGCATTTTCTTGAACGTCTTGAACTTGACCAGATGGAGAATGATTGGACAGCACCAGATGAGTTTCCAGATCTTACAAACTGTAAATACATTGCCATAGACTTGGAGACAAGAGATCCAAACCTTAAAAAGCTAGGTCCAGGGTGGACACGTAATGATGGATATGTTGTTGGCATAGCTATCGCAGGTGGTGATTTTGTAGGTTATTATCCGATAAGGCATGAAGCAGGTGGCAATCTTTCGGAGGGCAGAGTTATGTCTTGGTTGAAGGATCAGTTAAATACACCAAACATACCCAAGATTATGCACAACTCCATGTATGATATGGGTTGGCTATATGCCTCTGGTGTTGATGTAAAGGGCAAGATCATAGATACAATGGTTGCTGCACCTTTGGTAGATGAGAACAGATACTCCTATGCTCTTAATGCTCTAGGGCGGGATTACATAGACATGAGAAAGGATGAAAAACTACTACGTGCAACAGCAAGTGATTGGGGTATTGATGCCAAAGAAGAAATGTGGAGATTGCCCTCAAAGTTTGTTGGAGCCTATGCCGAGCAAGATGTGATTATGACGTTAAAGCTATGGGATAGATTACAGACAGAGATTACGTCACAGAGTTTAGAGACTGTCTTTGACTTGGAAACAAGCTTAATACCTGTTGTTTTAGATATGCGAAGAAAAGGTGTAAGGGTAGATCTTGATCAAGCTGAAAGGGCAAGGAAAAAGTTAATTAAAATAAAAGATAAATTAGTTCTTGATATAAAGAAAGAAACTAGCTTGGAAGTATTGCCTTGGGTGGCTACAAGTATCGCAGCTGTCTTTGATTATTACAAGGTTGCCTATGGACGGACAGAAAGTAACAATCAACCTTCTTTTACAAAAGCATTCTTACAAACTTGTGAACATCCTATTGCATCAAAGATTTTAAAGTTAAGGGAAGTAGACAAGGCTAACAATACTTTTATCGATAGTATATTAAGGTATGAACACAAAGGCAGAATACATTGTGAGTTTCATCAACTGCGTTCTGATGATGGAGGGACAGTTACAGGTCGTTTCTCTTCTTCTAATCCAAACCTACAGCAAATACCTGCAAGAGATCCAGAGATTAAAGAACTGATTAGAGGTTTGTTTCTACCAGAGGAAGGTACAAAATGGGGAAGCTTTGACTATTCGAGCCAGGAGCCAAGGTTATTGGTTCATTATTGTGCGAGTCTGGGCGAAGATAAACATCCCAAGATTGATGAACTTGTAGAGCAGTATCATACGGATGATCCAGACTTTCATCAGATGGTGGCAGATATGGCTGAGATAAATCGTAAACAAGCCAAGACAGTTAATCTTGGTATTATGTATGGTATGGGTATAGGTAAGTTGGCAAACACTCTTGATATAACAAAAGAAAATGCCAAAGAGTTGTTGAGTAAATACCATTCTCGTGTGCCGTTTGTAAAAGGTTTGGCAGACATGGTTTCTTCCAGAGCATCTAGATACGGACAGATACGAACTATCTTAGGTAGACGTTGCCGTTTTAATTTATGGGAGCCAAATAGTTTTGGTTACAAGAAACCTTTGAAGTATGAAGAAGCACATAAAGAGTATGGGCCTAGTATACGAAGAGCCTTTACTTACAAGGCATTGAACAAACTTATACAAGGAAGTGCAGCAGATCAAACAAAGAAAGCTATGGCTGATTGTTATGCAGAAGGGTTTTGTCCTTTGATCACTGTACATGATGAACTGTGTTTTAGCATAGAGTCCGAGGAGCAGGCATCAAGGATCAAGGAGATTATGGAGACAGGTTTGGAGTTAAAAGTTCCAAGTAAAGTTGACCAGGAGTTAGGTAATAATTGGGGAGAGGTTGGTTAGTGTAGCTGTGTAGTAAAAATTGTAAACTTAAATATTTTGAGACTTAACTGTTGAAAATATAAAAGGTTGTTTTTTTGCTACACAGCTACACTTCTATCTCTTCCATACGTTTACATAAACGCTCCGCCCGATTTGGCACCTGCTTGTGCCACCTCGAATCACGCATCTGATTGGCACTTTCCTGCCAGTTGCCATCCATAACAGCTTGTATATGTTTTCTAAACTTGCTGTATCTTGGTCTGCCCAGATTAAACATCATGTTTGCTACAATCTGTTTTACTTCTTCTGGTAAGTTATCCCAATCATCATAAATTTTTTTACAATCTATAATGACACTTTGTACATCTTGTTCAAAGAGTTCTGTAACTCTGTCCTCGGATATTTCTGCACCTAACTCCAGATCATATTCTGGCTCGTCCTCTCTGCACAAATGTCCGATTCCACATGTCTTTAGGGAAAGGTGATCGAGGTATGTTTCATATTTGACCCCCTCATCAATGATGAGTTGATCTTTTAATTTTGATATGTCCATTATTTTCTTCCTTGTAATGCTTGTGCTAATGCTTGTGTTCTTGGATTAGGATTAATAATTGGATTTGTAGCCAACAAATTAATGTTTGCACTTGATGCATTTGATGGGGGTTGTACGTTAATTGCCTTTTGTTCTAGCCTTGACGTTGGTATAACGGGAGCTATTTGAGCAGGGTCTTCTGGTTTAGATGGAGCAAGTGGTGTAGCCAACCCATAACCTTGAGTTTGTTGTGAAGCAGCTTGACCAGTTGTTTCAAAATACATTTCAATTGCTCTTCCTAATTTATCGTATTCACCAGATCCAGGTCTAACACCAGTTGGTCTAGACAATAATTTTACATAACCAGGGGTTCTTAACAGCCAAGACATAAATTTTAATCCAGCAGCTAAACCTAAAGGTGCAATTATACCTGTTGTAAAGTATGCTCCTATTCCTAAAGATGTAATCGTGGTTGCAGCAACAAGACCCCCTAAACCTTTGATTGGTTTCTGTGAAATAATTTCTGACTGTCTTGCTAAATTTTGTAAAACATCGGCTCCATCACCAAGAAGTTCTTTTAAAACATTGTCATCATAACCTTTTAAAACTTGTCTTAATTGTGTGGAGTAAGAACCATCAAATACTTTTTCAATAAATTCTTTACCACCAGTATTTGGATCTGGAAGTTCTGACAATATTCTATTAAGTGCTGATTCTTTTACGGCATCCATTGTATCAGTGCCTAAAGACTGCTTTGCTTGTCTTACAAGAGTTGCACCTCTTTTGCCTGGTCTTAAAATTACGTCTGTTATTCCTTCTACATTTCCTTGATTAACTGCTGTACTTAACGATCTCATCAACATTTCATTACTAATTTGTTTTGTTGATTGAGTAAGTGAGTTTATCTGATCAACTTGATCAGCAATTGGCAGTCCTTTTAATCTTGCTATTTGATCTGGTGTTAACTTTTGACCAGAGGAAGAAATATCTTGTAATGATCTCATTACATCGTTGTATTCTTTTCCAAACAATACCTTACCAGTATTTCCTAGTTTAGCTATTTTATCTGCAACGCCAGAAGCACTTAAATCACCAAAAGCGTTTTTGTTTTCGTTAAACATTCTTTCTAAATATTTTCTAGCTAGAGTTTGTCTTACAGTTTCTCTTATAGATTCACCTTGACCTCTGGCCGCTTGAACTTTATCTGCTAACTCTTGAATACTATCAAATCTTGTTATAATAGAGCTTTTTAATACATCCCCTTCTGGTATGGCATCAAACTCTGCTATCTCAAGACCATATTTATTTTTAACAAAAGTAGCGAAATCTAAACTCGCTGAAGCTGGGACTATTTGTTGACTCTTTACACCTTTAACAGAGTTTAAAAAGTTTTGTAAACTTTCTCCTCTTTTTGCAATGACAACTTCTTCCAACAACTGTTCTGGGTCAAAATCATTTTTTAAAAACTTTTTAGTTAAATTTCTAGAAATAGGTGTTTGAAATGTTTTTATGCCATCTTCATAAAACTTTTCACCTTTAGATATTAAGTCTAAACCTTTCTTAACATTAACCACTTCTTCTGTAGAAAAACCAAAAGAAATAGGATTAGAAGTAAGTTTTAAATTAGCTTTATTAGTAGAATAATCTACAGCTTGTAATATCTTTGTTAAGATAGCTTTTTCTGGAGTTCCTATTAACGAAGGATCAAACTCTGTATTTCTTAATGCGTTCTTAATACTCTTCATAGTAGAGATATTTGTTGACGCATATTTATTTTCTCCTGTTTTAAACCCTCCTTTGAATGTACCATCTGCACCTTTAGTTCCAAGTATGAGTCTACCAACAATTGAATCTTCTAATCCAGATGCTGGATTTAAATCAACCAATTGTTTAAATCTTGTGTAAAGAGGTTCTGTATCTATATATTCTTTGTTCTTTAAAAAACTATTTGCTTGAGCAAATATTGCATCAGTATCTTCATCAAAAATTCTTTTGGATGTTTGTAAGGATTCAATAACTTCTACTTCGTTTAAAGACCCTTGTTTATACAAATCGTTTAACTTATTGATCTCTGTGTTAACTAATTTGTTTAAATTATTGTTTGCTTGTTTAATTAAATCATCTGATGTTCCATAAATTTTATCTAAATCTCTTTGTATTAATTTAAATACTTCATCAGAATTAGCACTTGTTCCTTTTAAACCAGAATCTTGAATAGATCTTGCTATAGCATCTGAAACAAACTTAGCATTCTTTTGAGCAGCTTGTTTATTGGGAAACACACCTTCATATATAGCTTGTAATCTACCTAGAATTGCTGATTCATTAATAGCTTTAATTGTTGGAGATGCACCTTGTTTAATAACTTCTCTTGCAACTGTTCTTGCATCATTAGCTGATTCGCCTCCAGCACCTTTAATAATACGACCAAATAATTTAGTTAATAATCGACCACCAGCTTCACCAATTGATCCTACAGCAAATTCAAAAGCAGACCCACCAATTAAATCTTTAAGATTTTCATCTCTAAGACCGCCTATTTCTTCTAAACTTTCATCAAATAAATATCCTAATGTAGATCCACCACCAGCTATTACAGCGGCTGGTAAAAGACCAAATCCACTTGCAGCCAATCCAGCTACAATGCCACCTGTTAATGGACCACTTTCCTTACTAAAAAAGTCAGCAAAGTCAGCTTTAGTAAATATTGCACTTTCATCAAAAGCTACAAGACCATTACCCGTAATGTTATATTTTTCTTTTACATCATCTGGTATTAAATCTCTGTTTAATATTAATTCGCCTTTTTTATCTTGTGCTATAGCTTGTTGCGGTATACCTGCTCTGTTTAAACGAATTATTTTTTCTTTTAAATTATCACCTCTGGCTACATCTGCTCTAAGACCTAAATCTCTTACACCAGATTTATAATCAATCTTTGATGTATCTAATTCTATCTTAGTATCATCTTCTTTCTTCTTGTCATCATCTTTTTCTTCTTTGTCTGCATCAAAGCCAAAATCTGGTGTATTAATAAAGTTAAAAATTATTTCTTTTTCTTCATCTGTTGGCACATCACCAGCAATGTTAACACCTATTAAACCTGTAGGAGTATTTATTTGTATTCTGCCCATATTAACTCTGAGTTAAAGTTTTATTTTCAAGATCAATATTATAAATAATTTGACCAGCCGTTGATCTATCTTGTTGAGAAACTTCTGGTTTACCAAGAGATTGGTTAGTGTCGGTTAAATATTCTTGAAATTTAACATTTTTCTTTGTTGCTTCTCCAAGTAATCTTTTTTTAACAGTTTCTAAGGCTCCACTCATTTGACCTTGGTTTTCAAAAGCTTGTAAAGTTCCTATTTCTAATACGCCACCATATCCACCTGGTCCATCACTTGTTATTTTAGCATCAGTAAAACCCATTGCTCTAGCTATCATTTCTCTATCTCTGTCTGAAATTGTTTTTGCTGATTCACCTAATAACAAAGGTGTTAACTCAAGAACTAATGCTCTTTGTTGAACTTCATAAGCCTTTGCATTACTAAACGAATCAAAATCAACCCCATAGTTTTCTCTAAAAAAATCTTCCATAGGAGTATTGTTAACCGATGCTTTTAAAGCATCGCCCATTTTATCAAACATAGCTCCAAAGCCTGTAATAGCTTTTTTGTCAGGTCCAACCAACATTCCTTGTAAAGTTTCAATTGTCTCTATGTTCTTTTGAATATCACCTATTTGAACTTTATATGCTCCTACGACATTTTTAGTATCTGCTACTATATTAGGATAAAGAGTTGGTTCATTTGCGACAACTCCAGCAGCATTAGGAATAAGTTGTGCTACTTTTATTCCCATATATTCTTTTGATGTTGCAGGTGAGTATCTATTATTTAAAGCTTTATCACCAGTGTTTGCTAATGCTGCTTTTTGTACTACACCATTTGTTTCAATCATTTCTTCAATAATTGACTCACTTGTAAATTTATTTCCAAAACCTGCTTTTACATATTTATCATATGCTTTTTCATTTAATAGTTTCATGTGACCAAATTTATATTCTTCACCAGTAAATGGATCTGTAAATCCATCCTTAACAAAGAAAGATGTGCGTTTATTTTGCTGTGTATCAAGTGCATTTGATTTTTGAATAGCAAACTTAGCTGCTGTTAACTCTACTTCTTTTTCAAACTGTTGTTCTTTTTGTTTGTCTTTTAAAATAAGAGGCAACACTTGTTTAAAACCATTTGCAATATTAGTTATTGCATTTGGAGAGTTTCCAGCAGCTATAGAAAAGCCAATCATTGCTCCATAGAAAGCATTATTCTGTGCTGTATTCTTACTATACTTTGGAAGAAGTTTTAAGATTTTTGCTTTATAGTCTTCCATGCTAAAGGTGTCTTCTTCATCTTCCATCTTAACAAGATTTTTAGCTGTCACAGGTTCAGAATCAACACCAGTGGCTTCTTTAGCTTTTGCTACAACTTCTGCCCAGTTATCTGGTCTTTTAACTGGTGTAGAAATTGTTTTACCATTTTCATCTACAGTTACATTATTTTCTTTAGGATCATTAACAAGCTCTGGTTCATTTGTATTTGGGTTTGTTATTTTAACTGTATCTTTTTTTTCTGTAATTACTTTCTTTGGATCAATCTTTTTATTTTCAGCAGTTACATCTGTTATAACTTCTTTTTCTATGCCTCTTCCAAGTTCTTGACCAACAAGCTCTTCTAACTCAAGATCTCCTTTTTGAAGATCTGATCTTAACTTAACCAACTCTTTTTCTTCATCTGTCAAAGGTCTTTTTTGTAGCTTTTCAAATTCTTCAAAAGAACTATCTGGTTGTATTTTCTTTTTAAACGCTATACCACCCGTATCTCCTTCTGGAGGAGATACTTCAAAACCTTCTTCTTGTTTTTTAAGTAGATTTACAATTTCTTCTCTAGATTGAGCAGCTACATCGTCATCGATATTTGATCTTTCAGCAAAAAGACCAGGTATACGATCAGCCAATCTACCTTCTTGTCCACCATACATCTGTTTTATTCTGTCAATGTCTGGGTCTTGTTCACCACTAAGTCTACCTTCTTGTCCACTATATAATTTTTTTGTTGATACAGTGCCTTTAGGAGCTATGTTAACATCTTTTGATTGTTGTGCTCTTTGCATTTTTTGTAGTTCTTGAAGTCCAGTAGGCATTTTTAACATTTCACCGCCTACACCTTCTATCACTTCTTTTGAAGGTGTTCCACTACCAAGATAACCACCTATGCCTCCTTGTGCTGGATCTCCTAAGAATGCTTTTTGAACTGCACCTTCAACAAAACCTTGAAGTGGTCTTCCAACTTCAAGAATTTTTTTAACAGCATTTAAAAGAGGTATATTACCTGTGCCTGCTCCTCTTGCTTCAAGTCCTCTTTGAAAAGATTTAAGTTCTGCCATTTCAAGAGCGTTTAATGAACCTTTACCTTTTGTTGCAGCTCTTCTAACAATTTGTGCAATTCTTGCGTCACCTGGCGTATCAAACTTTGTAGGTAATTTAAAATAAGACCCTTCTTGACCTAATATTTGATTCATAGAATAGTTGGGCATTTGAGATGAAATACCCTTTGCTAAGTTTACATTTTGATCTTGATATATTATATCATCCATTAATGGAGGTGATTTTGCAAAAGGACCTCCAGATAGATTTAAAGATATACCGCCTGCGTTTTTTGCATACGGAGGTATTTTTCTAAATCTTCTTGGTTGCACGGGTGCATTTGCATATCGAGCACCTACCATTGATGACATCCTACTTGGAAAAAGAGGTGCATTAACCGCTCCAGCAGTTTGAAAGTATTGTACATCTTCAATACCACCTTTTTTTCGTAACTCTTTACGAGCACCTCTGTTAAACATTTTACGATTTAGTACGCTCATGCTGGTTGACCAAATATTCCGCTAAACATATTAGGATATGCTTGTCCTAAACTAGCTAATCCTAAACCAAGTCCAGCAACTTGTGACAGCATACTAGGATCTTGTGTT
>CAACVD010001759.1_pt1 | contig 10294 bp, 11 predicted proteins | sample 2381771 | NCBI WGS metagenome assembly CAACVD01 (sample SAMEA5211965, study PRJEB30684) | marine metagenome | biome: Marine; feature: Epipelagic; material: Water | collected 2015-10-15 | depth 15 m | reverse complement strand
TTCGGTCATAATATTAATTAAATAAAATAATTTAGAAAATTAAACTTAAAATAAATAAGTAAGTATATAATGGAAGACATCGTAGAAACTAAAGGTATTGAGAAAGTTGAAGAGATTAAGATACAAGAAACTGCCCCTGTCTTAGATACTAAACCTAAGAGAAAACCACGAACTGAGGCACAGAAAGCAGCGTTTGAGAAAGCGAGAAAGAAAAGAGCAGAGAACTTAGCGAAGAAGAAGTTAGAAGAAGAGGGTGGAGTTAGTATTGGTGAAGGAGCAAATCAAATTCAGGCGAGTGCGTCTGACGGAACGCTTCCAAATCCTGCCCAAGATGGAGTTAGCACTAACTCCCCTGAAGTTAGACCAAAAGCACCTGCTAAGAAAAGAGGCAGACCTAAGGGCAGTAAGAAACTCAAAAGAGAACCTGAACCAGTAGTAGGGCAACCTAACTTCTTACCACAGAACATCCCACCTGAAGCAGGAGACCTAAGATACGGATTTCAACAACAGAACCCTTACCAGTTCAATCCTATGATGATGTATCAACAGCAATTCCAACCACCACCCCAAGTTCATAATTATTATTACGGACATCAGCAGGGAGCAGTTCATCAGCAACCGAGGGCACAACCTCCTCAGAGACCCCCAAGTCCCGAAGTAGTAGAGGAAAGCAGTGAAGAAGAAATAGAGCAGTATGTAGAATATCCACAGGAGACTTACCAAGAACCCCAATTAAGGTATCGCTTCGCCTAACTTGTGGGTTGAGCGTAAAACGCTCATACTTAGTAAAATTAAAATAAATTATATATTAATACATAATGGAAACTCGTATCAAGGAAACTGAACCTGAAGTCCCAATAGTAGTAGGTAAATTCAAATTCACTTGTGATGATGCTGACCCTACTATCCCTAAACCACTACCTCAACAGGGAGGATTTGCTATGCTTATCATAGGGAAACCAAGAAGCGGTAAGACTAACTTACTACTTAATCTAACTACTAAGGCATACAAGAATTTTAATAGAAAGTTTGATAGAGTTTATCTTTGGTCTCCAAGTATTCATACTATGGAGGATGACCCCTTTGAACTCTTACCTGATGACCAAAAGTTTGAAAGTCTAACTCTTGATAACTTACAAGCGGTCTTATCAGAAGTAAAAGATACAGGAGACAAAATATTATTTATACTTGATGATGTTATAGCGGATATGAGGGGGAAAGGTAAGGCACAATTAGAGAACTTACTTCATAAAGTATTCTTTAATAGAAGACACTTAGCAGGAAAAGGAGGTAGTGTAAGTATTATTGCTACTTCACAGACTTATAATAAAATTGACCCAAAGATTAGAAAGACAGCAAGTCAGTTAATATTCTTTGAGAATAAAAATAAAAAAGAGTTAGATAGTATCTTTGAGGAAGTTATACTTATCCCTAAAAAGGAATTCTTTGATGTATTAAGGTATGTCTATGACAAACCTTATCAATTCTTATATATAGATACTACCTTACCTGATGATAAGATGATGTTTAAAAAGTTTAATCAATTACAGATATCAAGTCCCAATATCATAGGGGATGGATTTAGATTTATGGATAATCAATAGTCGCAGACTTAACCTTCGGTCAATAACAACGAGAAGCAAACTTCTTAAGACAATCAATATCTTTCTCATACTCCTTACACTTTTGACACTCAAGACTTTTAGACTGGATATATTCTATCCACTCTTCATCTGTGTTGTAAGGTAGTCCAAGTTCTTCTTTGAGGACAGCGTATTTGTCTTCTTCTTGTTGTTGGATTAAGTCAATCAGTTGTGCTTTAGTTAATTTAGTTAATTCAGGCATTCTATACAAACTATTAATATTTTATTTTTTAGGTTCTAACGTATTTTTCTCTTAGGTGCGATATAGATTGGGTCAGTTGGGTCATCAGGGTCTAATATCTCTAATTTATAAAGTGCTAAGATACAGGAGATATAATATTGTTTATCCGCTTCAGTTGATTTATAAAGTTTAGTATTTTGAAACTTGTTGATGAAGGCGATATATACTGCTATCTGTTTCTTAACATCATAACCATTCTTAAATCCGTCTAAGATAAGTTTAGACCCTATATCCTTTGCTCCTTTGATGGATAACTTCTGACTTGCTAAAGGTTTCAGATTTCTGTGATAAAATATAAACATTCTATTGCTGATTTTTCTATTCGTTTGGAAATCAAATTTTTTATGTTTTTAAGATTAATAATGTCTAAATTTAATAAAGTTTTATGGGAACTCGGAAGACAAACTGAAGACGAATTGAAACCTGATATTGATAAGTTCTTTGGATGTGATTTCTATAGGAATGATGATAAATTTGATGTCTTAGACTTTCACGATGATAATAATAAAGTTATAGTTGAGGTCAAGGGTAGGAAGTGTAGTTCTACTGCTTGGAAAGAAACTATCTTAACCTGTGGAAAGATAACTGAAGGACTAATGGAAGTTGAGAAAGGTTATGATGTATATATCTTCTTTGTATTCACAGATAAGACTATGTATATTAAGTTAGACCCTGATAACTGCGATTGGGATATCAAGAGAACTGGAACAAGATACATCCCACACTTTATGATACCAGTTAGTCAATTAACTGAATTCAATACCGATGAATTGGAAGAACCAGTAGCAGAAGATAAATAAAACCAAAAAATAATTAATTTTTTTTTTATGTAATACACTCTATAACTATGGCAAAGAGTGTGTTTAAGGCAGGGCGTGAAAAAGCGGAAAGGCGTAAATTGTTTAAGAGTAAAGCGGAAGAAGCACAATTCGCAAAAGCACTGAGACAGGCAGAGATAGAGGCAGGATTTGCTCCACCTACAGGTGATGCCCCACAGGCAAAGGATAGGAATGTATTTAAGAAAGGTAGAGCAAAAGCGGAGCGTAGAAAGCAATTCACCAAGGAAGCGAGTAAAGCAGGTAGGAAAGAAGGAGCACGCCGAATAACTAAAGACCCTGATACCAAACCAAAAACACTAAAGAGGGGTAGGCGTAAGGGACAAACAACAGGAAAGAAAGCAGAGGACGAGAGTAAAGCAGAGTTATACAAAAAGGCGATGGCGATTAAGAAAGCATCCAAAGGCACAGATAAAGAAATCAAGGGGAATATGGGGGCGATGAGTAAGAAACAACTTCAGGCGTTTATCTTAAAACACGATGATATTATGGTTTTTACTTAAACAGAGTATGCTTCGCTAATTTTTTTTTCTAAAATAACCTATAATGGATGGAATACCTACCCCAAGACGTATGCCTGAAAACTTGGAATGTTGGAGTGAAGAGATAGAAGAGTTGCTTAGTGAATGGGCAGAAGTCTCTATGTGTTATAGTTATCTCCATAATTATAGCACAAGGAAATACAAGAAGAAGTATCATCACTTACAAATCCCTATTATCGTGTTATCAACTCTAACTGGGACAGCAAACTTCGCAACGGATAGTTATGTTCCTGAAGATTTCCAGCACGGATTTTCAGCAGGAGTTGGTGCTTTAAATTTATTCTGTGGTATCTTAGGCACTTTGTTAGCGTTTCTCAAATACGCAGAGATATACGAAGGTCATAGGATATCTGCTCTTGCTTGGTCTAAACTTAGTAGAACTATAGAAATAGAATTATCACTACAGATTAAAAAAAGGAAAAGTTGTAGAGAGTTTCTTAAGGTTTGTAGAAGTGAGTATGATAACTTACTTGAGAGTTCGCCTAATATAGACTTAGATATCATAAATATGTTTAATAAAAAGTTTGATGGAAAATATACATCAGTTAGAAGACCTGTTATCTGTAATGGTCTCAAGGAGATAAAGGCGTTTAAGATAGAAGTTGTAGAACACTCTATCCCTTCTGATGAAGAATTCCAAGAACCTCAACCTGAACCCAAGACAAATACGCAACCCCAAACTGAACCTGAGACAAATACGCAACCCTAAATTTTTCACCAATTAATTGTCAATTTTTGAATGATTTTTCTTTAGAAATTTGATTTCGTTTTTGTTTTTTTTTGTTTAAATCTCAAAAGTATTTAAATAATAAAAATATATAAATTAGGTATAATGAGCGTAAGTATAGATATCATCCCAAAAGTCAGGATAGGGGCAATCCCAGTAATCAACCTCGCTACAGGCGTGGAAAGTTTCCCTATGTTCAACAATATATTTCCCGAGGATGAAATTATCACGATAACTTACAATCCTTATACTGAGAACCCTGTTGATGTTATCCGCAGAGTTATGAGGGATGAAATCATCGGTAGGTTAGATGAAGCAGCAAATAATGGGATAGGTCTTTGGAGGGATGAGTTGGAAGGGTCGCCTCCAGTTGTAGTAAGTATCCCTGATGGAACTGCCCAATTTGTGGATAGAAATTATGGTGGAATGGGGATAAAGGCAAGATACTCAGTAGTCAGAGCGGATGATATAGTTATGTCAAATCCAAAATTTGAGACCTTAGATAGAATATTTCTATCTGCTCCTCCTGCTATCAAGTATGACACTTGTGAGTATTTCACACCTGACAAGGATAACTTACTAACCTTTGAGTGGGATGGTAAGCAAAGAGAAGCAAGTTGTGGATTTCAGTATTTCTATCAAACCTTTTGTGAAGATAGACACCATAAGAAGTATGTAAAACATACTGGAACAAATAAGGAAAGAAAATTACCTGATAAGACTAAGGCAAAAGATAGTTTTGAGAAAATTAAGTGGTATTGTGATAATGAACCACCGCAGTATGAGGAATGGTTATTCTTATACAAGGATTGGATGAAAAAGAAGAACTTAGACAATTGTATGGTTAAACCAGTAGAGAATGATGTAATTGAGCAGATATCAAGTATGCCTGAAATATCGGTAATAGATTTAACCGCACCTACCTATAGTGATTTTGATAAATTCAATAGTATGACTATTGATAACATAGTTAGATTATGTATGTGGATGAAACTTAATCTGAATATCTATGATGAATTTGGGGACTTGATGTTAGTTTATGACAAGAATAATGAATTTCACGGAAACGATAAGTCAAAGTCAGGTAGAGTTGTGGTTAAGGTAGTAGATAATCACGGATACTTTGTCAAGAAAGGGGACAGATTGATGCTCACTTGTGCGGTTGGTGGTAATCACGGATGGAATGGATTTTATCCTTCGGAAACTCGTGATGGTGATGGTGATTTCAAGTCCTCCAAAGAGGGAGTAAAGGAAATAGAAGCAGATGACACCAAAATACTTAAGCACCCTAAGGCGTTATTCAAGCAGGAAGAATTGCGTTATGATTGGGATGTTGTTAGAGCATTAGAGAACCCAACTCAAGAGGATTTTGATAGAATAAAGGCACAACAAGAAGCACCTTTTATCAGGGATACACCACCACCAACTCCCGAAGAGTTGATGGGTATGATTGATACTGGTGCTATGTATTACGTCGGTAATACTAATCTGAATGGATTAGTGGAATACTTACACAAGTATCACAAACTGAAACCAAATAATCTAAGAGGATTACCTACTGCTATTCATAAGGCAACTTATGGAAAGTTAAAATTGATTGCTTATCATCAGCACCCAACCACAGGATACAAGTATCCTAAGGATTTGGATGGTAATTTAATAGGCAACGAAGACAGAAAAGAAAAAGAGCAAGAATGTATTGATAAGTGGAAGGAAGATTACCCCACTCTTAAGAAGTATGCTATACCAACTCCAAGTAGTATGGGTAAAGCTGTATTTGATAGTCTTAAGTTAGATTGTTATTCTCGTATGAATACCAAAGTCAGAGAGATATTCTTTCAGGCGGAAACTAAACCTGACTTCAGAGTAAGCGAACCAACCCACGATTGGGCGTGTGCTTTCAGTTTAGATTTCTCTAAGGCATACTCTAACTCAGCAAAATTTATGGATACTGAGTGGAGTGTTCTTGACGCTATTGATGAACCCAGACAATTCAGGGAAGGGTCAAAGTTTGTGGATAGTGCTTTCTATCTCTGCGAAGAATTATATACTGGATTTCCATACAAAGACCTGAAAGGTAAGGGGTTAGTCCTTTACCACGGATGTCTGTTAAGACACTTACGAGGAAAAGTCAAACCAAGATTTATTATAAATTCACACAAGAAACTACCGAAGGATTACTTTGTAGAATTCGTTGAGAAGTGTTATGAAATAGCAGGTGATGGTAGTGATAATATAGTATCTGCTAAGCAGTTAGTCAATACAACTTTTGGAAGTATCAAGAACAAGGGAGGTATCAAAGATTACAAGTTATATATCAATAGTGATACAATCCAACTAAACAAGAGTTTCACACAGGGATTACCAGTCCATAACTTAGAAAAGGGTAAGAGATGGAGGGGTAGTAGTTTCATAACTGCTCGTGGTCAATATCAACACCACTTTCTATCTGGACAACCTATAAGATTACAGATTATGGAAAGGATTAATGAATTAAATTTACTATTAGATAAAGCGGTTAGACAATCGCTCAACAGAGATATACACTTGTTATTAGTGAAAACTGATGCTTTATACTATCAGTATCCCCTTGGTGCTAAGTGGGAACTTTGCGACTACTACTGGAACAAATTTAAGTTTGACCCAGTCAGAGACCTAAATATAGAAGATATCAATAGTAGATTACCTGAAGGTTATGAAGTAAAGTTAGAGCATCCAGCACAAGACTGGCGAAAACCAGTAGAAGTTAAGGATAGTTGGTCTGATGCTCCTAAGACTTTGAAGCAACTATCTGTTCCAAGGTTCAGAAGGAGTTGGCAAACAATTGATGTTAAGAATGAATGGTGGGATAAGAATGAAGTTCAGGGAATGGTGGATAAGTATTACAAGTTAGGTGGTTTGTATTGTAGAGGTGAGGGTGGTGTTGGTAAGACTGAGATTATCAAAGGTATTGATGAAATCTGTAGAAAGAATAGACTTATGTTGAAGTTGAGGAGAACCTATTACAAAATAGTAGATAATGATAACTGGGTAAAGAGACTTGAGGTTTGGAGGGAAACACACCCCTGCTTTCTAACTAAATTAGCACCTACTAACAAAGCGTGTAATAATATCGGTGGCAAAACTCTACACAGAGGATTGGGACTGAAAGTGTGTAAGGGTATTGATGAGGATAGTGATAGTGATGATGAAGAAGAAATTAAACAAGATAACTCTTACAGAATGGAAAGACTAATCAGTAAGTTAGAAACAAACAAACCTGATGTTATGCCTGTGGATGAAATCTCTATGATTGATGGTGAAGGATGGTCTGCTCTATCCTACATCAAACAGAGAATACCAAGTATCAAATTCTTCTTGTTCGGAGATATCAAGAGACAATTACCACCAGTAGGTGAAGAGAATAGAATATTTGAGGATAGTATTTGTATGAAGGAATTAACTAATTACAACAAGTTAGAACTGAAATACAACTTCAGAAGACAAACAGCAGATACTAATACTCTATGGGATAAGTGTTCCAATCATCCAGAAACCTTTGAGATTACTGATAGTCCTTTGACTTACAGAAATCTGTGCTGGACTAACAAGACAAGAAAAGAGGTAATAGATAAGATACAGAATATCCATCCTAATCCTGAGTTATGGTTAGATTGTGGTAAGAGAGAGGATGTAAATAATACTGGACAGAATGAAAGACTTATGTTAGCAGTCGGAGTTCCTCTGATTGCTCGTAAGAGTATGAAGGAGAGACAAGTTGCTAAGAATGAGATTTGGAAAGTAAAGAGTGTTGGGGAAGAAATAGTATTAGAATACAAAGATAGAGAAGAAAGTTTCACACACGAAGAAATCAGGAAGAAGTGGTTATCTGCTTATTGTATTACTATTCATAAGTCTCAGGGTGATACTTACAGGGATGAATACACTATTTGGGATTGGGGTAGAATTAGTAAGCGTAGAGACCACGTAGCAAAGAAGTTAAGATATACCGCAGTAAGTAGAAGTGTGGATTATGAGAGACTTGTAAAATTTAAATAAAAAATCTAAGTTATATATTATGCCTGAGATAGAACCCTTAGATTTGGCGAATGTTATGGAGATACAAAAAATAAGGGAATTATTAATAGACCATCCTGATTTGCTATCTATGTTTGAGATATTGATACTGCTTTGTAATAAGAGGATTAATGATGAGAAGACGATGGGAAGTTAGCGATTAGTGCTCTATTAATTTTTTCTTGTTTATCTATTGCTTGTGGGTTGTAAATCTGTATGAAATCATCAGTAGTTAGTTTCGGTTCGTTGGCAAGCATAGGTTTGACCCATTCGTAGTAATTCTTACCCCTATATCTCCAAGGTTGGATGTGCCAAACTCCACCTCTGATATGTCTGAGGACATCATCCCAATCTGCGTGATACTCGTGAAAGTATAACTGATAACCAGTAAAACTCATACTAATCATAAGGTAGTATAATTCATAGATTATCTTTGCGGTATCTTTGTGCTTTCTTAGTTCTCCCTTCTTAGTCCAAATATCGTATCTCTTATTCTTGCGTCGCATAATCTTTTCGTCTAACGCTCTTGTTCTGTGGTGATGACATACCGACTTCTCAGAGTTCAAGAACCTTGGATACTCACCTGAAAATTCTTTCAAGTCTTCTAAAAATAGACGAGCAACTTTAGATGGGATAGAGTTAATACCAAATTTCACTACTACTATAACTTGCTTGTATCCATAGGGGTTAAACTCGGACTTGGTAGAGTGTGATGATTTTGCCCAGTCGGTTTTGAGAAACTTAATCTCATCAACTATCTGAGACCTAAGAACTCTTGCCCCAAAGTCATACGAAGGATAGTATAGGTGGAGTGGGTTGAAGTAAGGGTGAGGAGACCACTTTGCGTATTTGGGATGGTCTGGAGGATTAAAGTTGGGTTCATCAACGTATTCATCAAGTGCTAACTCATACTTCCAGTTGTTCCCACCAAACTCACTGATGGGTAGAGAGCAACCTGTGTATTTGATACACGCAAGGTTCAGGAGAGTTAGAGGGTCGTTGTGTTTTGTCATCGTAATTATTCGTGATTATTGATGATTTAGATTTCTGAAAACGAAATCAAATTTCTAATGATTTTTGTTGATGCTGTAAAGCGTTTTTTTTTGTATAGTATATCTATAATGAGTTCGGTTAGAAAGAGAGGCAACAAGTGCTACACAAGAACTAATAAGGCAGGAGCAACTTACGTTGTATGCGATGACCCACCTAAGGGTAGTAGAGGACAGGCAGGAGTATATAAGGCAAAAAATCCTACTGGTAAGCAGGATGGTAGGAGTAAGATACAAGAAGAGCAAACGGATAAGATACGTTCTCGCAATAGAGTTAGAAAAAGTATGATGAATAAAGAATTTCAGAAGAACTTTGGAGGAGAAGCAAGTGTTGTCAATCAGAGAACTCCTAAGTCTGCTCCAGCAACTTCTACTATGAGGAAAGACTTATTAGATAAGGGGTCTAATCCAGTAGATTTGATGGGTATGGGAAGATTGTATATCTATACTCGGTGGGCGAATGAAACCGATGAAGGTAAAAAATTTATAAAAGATAAAGACTTAGAGAAACCTACTAAATTTGTTGGTGTTGATGATAGGGATGCTATCAGGGAAGCAGCAGGAGATATATTATCAGGGAAAGGGATGGAGAGGGGAGAAGTTGTGTTTCAGGAGAAAGGGATTGATGAGTTCCCTATAAGAGCAGAGTATGACGAGTATGAAGAGGGGGAACTTGATGCGGGAGAAAGAGAACACTTTGAAGAAAGGTCTTTGAGATATAAGCACTACTTAGAGTTAGCAGGTAGGAAAGTGCCTGATTGGGTTAAGGATGCGTCAAGATAAAAAATAATCTACTATACTCGTGGATGTCTATACTAATTCTACTCTAATCCGTGGATACCTTAGACTAACTTACAATCCGATGATACTATCCTTTGCTACTTCTAATGGATTTTCTACTACTTCAGCACCCCTACTGGTTAGTGCTTCCAATATTTCATCCATACTCAAGTCAGCAGTAATAGACTTTAGGACTTTGAAGAAATCTTCATCAACATCATCCTCATCAAGATTTATCACTATAACCGAAGTATCCTCTGTGTCTTCCCCCCAATCACTTTGGACTTTCGGTTTCTTCTGCTTCTTCTTCCTACCCTTCTTTTTCTTATTGTTGGTGCTTTTGAATTTAGTTGGAGGACATACTTTGACTGCTTCTTCCGCAGCAGCAAGTGTCTCAACAATACCACCTATCTTCTCCTG
>CAACVD010001758.1_pt1 | contig 10295 bp, 20 predicted proteins | sample 2381771 | NCBI WGS metagenome assembly CAACVD01 (sample SAMEA5211965, study PRJEB30684) | marine metagenome | biome: Marine; feature: Epipelagic; material: Water | collected 2015-10-15 | depth 15 m | reverse complement strand
CAATATCTATACAAAAAATACAACACTTAGATTCTTGTTAATTTGACAAAGCAGATGTTATGTTCTAACATAGGTTAAATTAAGAAAGGATTAACAAATGAGTAATGAATTTGAAGTACATAATTTTTATAACCACACTATTGAAGAATTAAAGGAATTAGAAGAACAATTTAATTATCTTTTACATTCTGCAATAGAGTATAAAAGAGCAGTTAAAGGAATAAAGACTGCTAAATCTTTAAAAGATTGGGAAGAAAAGTATTTACCAATCGAGGATGGCTATGCTTATGAACAAGCAATAGAACATTTTAAAAAAGAGAAACCAGATAAACATTATGTTGAATTACATGATAGGTTTAGGTAATGAGCAACATACATAACGAAAGAATACAAGAACAAATACTTGAGGATTTAGATTCAATATCCTTGCATGATTTTCAAGAACTATTAACCAAGCATGGTTATGATGATGTAAATAATGCTATTGATGAAGGTGTAAGAAATTTAATACAAATATTATTTCAAGAAAGGTGCGAGTAGTGGGTAAAGTTAAAAATTATTTACAAGAAAAGGCAGAGGATTTTATGCACGAAATAGAAGAGAAAGTAAGTAAAGGTAAGATGACTAAAGGTTGTGCCTATAAATTATCTGTAGATAGAAAAGATGAGATAGCTTTTGATTTAGCAGGATTTGATTCAGAAGATATAAATACTCAGATAAAGATGTGGATAGATAGTATTGAGGTCCCTTGGTGGAAAAAGATAAAGGATGTGAGGTTCTAATGAAGATAACTGATAAAGACTTAGAAGGATTAACAGATATGCAAAAACTATTTATAAAAATATTATTAGAAATAAAAAGAAAGGATAATAAATGACAGATATGCCTGATGAATTTTTTGATTGGCTAGACCAATGCCCTGTTCAATGGTACAGAAATAGGGTGGATGAGGGTATAGTGGGTTATACTTTTGTGATACCTGATAGTGAGGATGAAGATGAAAACTAAATATGTAGTAAGAGTTAATGTAAGCTATACAAAGAAATATATTGTAGACGCTGAATCAGTCCAAGAAGCAGAGGAAAAATATTTATTTGAGGGTATATCAACTTCAGTAATGGAAACACAGGTAGATAGAGAAATACTTAGTGTACTAACAGCTAAAGAAGACGCAGAGAAGATATGGGAAGTATAAGTATAATAGTAATTTCAGTTTTAATTTTATTGTTTGTGTTCTTTTATGTGCTTATGACTGCTGAGAAAGATGATGACGATAAAGATTCAGGTTCTTGGTGATATGGATATTTTTACAGGCATAACAATTTTTCTTTTAGTCTGTTTATGTGTCGGGCTAGTTGTAGTTATATGTAAGGGGGGGCGTTGACAACTAGATGCTACCACGTATATTGAATTTGTCAAATGAATTATAAATATCAGTTAGATATAGTCCAAGAAATATTTAATACAGAAGGAGCAATCAGTAATGGTGACTGTCCTTTTTGTTTACATAGAAGATGTTTCAATATAAATATCAAAGAAGGTGACTTAGTTTGGAAATGTTTTTCTGCTAACTGTACCTCAAAGGGTAGATATAATGATAACTTCTCAAAAGAAGATGTAGAAAATTTTATATCTCAAAAGAAACAATTACATAACCACAAGTTTGAAGTTCCAAAAACTTTTATGAATCCTTTAGTACATCCCAAAGCTAGGGCCTACTTAAACACTTACGATATCACAAATACAAGTGCTAGAATAATGTATGATGTAAAACAGGAAAGAGTTGTATTTCTAGTAGAACACGAAGGACAAGTTGTTGATGCTACCGGTAGGGCCCAAGGAGACTTTCATCCTAAATGGTTTCGATATGGTAATTCTAATGTTCCTTTTATAACAGGAAGCAATAAACAAGTGGGAATCATAGTAGAAGATTGTGTAAGTGCTTGTGCAGTAGAAATGAAAAGTGGGTACACAGGAATATCTTTAATGGGAACGAATCTAAAAGATGAATCTATCCAACACATAGTCAATGCAGTAGATTCAGTTGTTGTTTGTTTAGACTTTGACGCAACAAAAAAATCTATGGACTTAAAAAATAAATTAGATGATAAGATTAAGACTTACATATGGATGATAGAGAAGGATTTAAAATATTTTACTAACGAAGAAATGAAAGGATGGAAAAATAAAATATGCAATTTAATTTCTTAGGGTTACTAGCCACTATGTCTTTAGTTCTTTTTATGCTATTCTATATAATGACAGGATTATAAATGGGTAGTGTATTAAAAAAGAAAAGACATAAAGGTCGTAGAAAAGTGGGCAGTAAAAAAAGACGAGCATCAAGGCGTAGAAGAAAAAAGAAATGACAAATAAGAGAGGAGGCTACGTTAAGTATTACGATTTTGTCCATAAATACCCCCACGATTTTATTCCTATTGTAAGAGTAAAAGTGAAGGGTAAGACAAAATATAAATTAGAAATTAAAAGATATATTTATTCAGAGTGCAGTAGCCTATTAAAACAAAGACATGTACTATATGATAAACATGAAACTGTAAAATCACATAGAAGAAAGTTTGAGAAAATGTATTATGAAAAGCAATTAAAAAGAGTAGAAGAATATTTTAAGACAAGGAGTTATTGACTATGAAAATATTATTAGTATTATTATTATTGAGTGGATGTTCATACTCATTTAAACCTTTTAAGGTTTCTTCGTCTTCCCTCGAAGATTCTGATGAGTATGATACTGCTCAAGCTAACAGACCATTAAATTCTATTCCTGTTAATGAAGAGATATTAATAGAAGAAATGGAATCTATAGATAGGTTAGAACAAATAAAAATTGAAATGGATAAAAGATTAAAGGAGTTAAAAAATGAATAAATACTACATACAAAGAATTAGTGCTGAGACTTGTGAAGACATTATAAAAAAGTATCAGCCAAAAAAACAAGAAGACATTATAATTATAAGAACTTATGATGAACCTTTAGGGCTAAGTCCTAAATTAAGATTTGCCATGACAGATGAAGAGTACCAAAACTTTGTAAAGTTAATAGGTCAACACGGAGAGTTCGTTGATATCATAGATATTATTCTAAGAAGAAAAGAAGCCGAGCAAGTTGACAAAATGGCCGAAGACCACAATCAATAATCTAACATATGTTAGAAAACAGGAAGGTCGCCTTGACTGAGGCAGACGGAAACATCCGTAAATATTTATTAAAGTCTCTACTGACAAGAGAGTTCTATGAAAAATTTAAGAAATATAATTTAGGAAGTTTATACAATCATAATATTTATAAAACTGTAGATAGTATTTATGAGAATGATAAAGAATTAAATTATATCTCTACAGAATTTTTAGTTGATGTTTATGAAAAACATTATGGTTCTCGTATGGGTCATCAACAATTATCTAGTGATAAAAAAATAATATTTGAATTAGATAAAGTAAAAGAACTCAATAATAAAACAGTAGAATATATTTTACAATTAACTTTAAAAAAAAATAAAGCAGAAGAACTCACTAAAAAAAGTTTTGCACTTGTAAATAACCCCGATAAATATGACTTTTCTGAGATAAAAACTTTTGTAAAAAATATAAATGACATAGAGAAAGAGTACGAGAGTAAAATGGATAGGGTTGATATTGACCCTTTACGATTAATACAAGAGGAAGAAGAAGAGGGTAGTATTAGATTCAATATACCTAGCTTACAAAATGCAACAAAGGGTGTGGGTGGTGGTAACTTTATAATTATATTCGCTAGACCAGAGGCCGGTAAGTCTGCTTTTTGGATTAGTTTAGTTGCAAACAAGAATGGTTTTGCAGAGCAGGGTAAAAAATGTCATGCGTTTATTAACGAAGAACCTGCAAAGAAAACTTTTTTAAGATTAGTTTCTTGTTGGACAGGCGTACCTAAGTTTGAGATAAAACAAAAGATTAACAAGGTGAGAGCAGAGTGGAGTGTCGTGAAAGAAAATATTTTTATTTATGATTGTGTTGGTATAAACATGCACGATTTAAATAATTATTGTGATGAAAATGAAGTAGACATAGTTATCATTGACCAATTAGATAAAGTAAACATTAGAGAAAAGTTTGATAAGCAACATGAAAAGTTAAAAGAAATATACAAACAAGCAAGAGAGTTAGCTAAAAGAAAAAACATTTTAGTTATTGGAGTTAGTCAAGCAAATGCAGATGCTCACAATCAACAACGTGTAGATTTTAATTGGTTAGATAATTCTAGAACAGGCAAGGCAGGAGAAGCAGATTTAATTATTGGTATTGGTAAACCAAGAGAATCAGTAGAAGAATATGAAAGACATTTATATTTATCTAAAAATAAATTGACAGGGGACCATGCAGATATTAATTGTGAATTAGAACATACGTTATCTAGGTATAAATAATGCAAAGAAAAAAATTTTTAAGAGTTCTTTCCCTGGGTGCAGGGGTGCAATCAACAACTTTGTCCTTAATGATAGAGAAAGGGGATTTTAAAATGGTAGACTGTGCAATTTTTGCTGATACTAAGGGAGAACCAAAATTAGTTTACGAGCATTTAAATTGGTTAGAAAAGCAAGTTTCTTTTCCAATTTATAAAACTTCTTGGAGAGATTTAAAACAAGATATGATTGATGCCTCAGTTGGTAAATATAAATTTATGTCTATACCACTTTTTACTAAAAATTTAAAAACAGGAAAGAAGGGAATACTTAGAAGACAGTGCACTTTTGATTACAAAATCAAACCTGTGCAACAAAAAGTTAGAGAATTGTTAGGTTATAAAAAGAGAGAGAGAGTTGAAAAGGGAACTAAGGTAGAAATGTTGATGGGCATATCATATGATGAAATGCAAAGAATGAAAATTAATTCTTTAAAGTATATAGAAAATATTTATCCACTTGTAGAAAAAAAAATTAGACGACATAATTGTTTGGAATGGATGCAAAAAAATAATTATCCCAAACCCCCTAGAAGTGCCTGTACATTTTGTCCGTACCATACAAATTTAGAATGGGCTGATATAAAAAAAAATAAAGAGGAGTGGGATGAGGTAATAGCGATAGATGAAATGATTAGACACAGTTCAAAAAAAGATGAGCACGATAGAGTGTATTTACATAATAGCTGTGTTCCATTAAAAGATGCAGATTTAAGAAGTGCTGAAGAAAAAGGCCAATACTCTTTGTTAGACGAGTGTGAGGGAATGTGTGGAATATGATATTAATATTAGATGTAGAAACAACATTTACTGATGGTGATAACACACCTTACAATCTAAATAATAAATTAGTATCAGTTGGTATTAATAGTAAATACTTTTTCTTTTATCATCAAAGCATAGACGAATCTACACATCAAGAAACATTTAACAAAATACAAAAACTATTAGACGAAGCAAAATTAATTGTAGGCCATAACTTAAAGTTTGATATGACTTGGATGTATCACTTTGGTTTCAAATATAATGGTAAGTTGTATGATACCATGTTAGCTGAGTACATAAGTTTTAGGGGGCATCCCTTTAGTGGTAAGACAAGACTATCTTTATCTTTAAAAGAATGTTGTAGAAGAAGAAATCTTTCTCATAAATTTGATAGCTTAAAAAGATACATTAATAATAATTATAATGTGGATGAGATTCCAATAGAGCATTTAGAAGAGTATGGAAGACAAGATGTAAAGATAACTTATGAACTTTATAAAAGTCAAATAGCAGAATACAAACAGAAATTTAAAAACTTAATTAAAGTTAGAGATATGACAAATGATTTTCTTAGAGTTTTAATTGATATAGAACTAAATGGTAATTGTATTCACGTTGACAAATTAAATAACGTAGAAAAAAATTTAACAAAAGAGTATTACAATTTAAAAAAAACTATAGATAATACAGTAAAAGAAGTTATGGGTGATGGCATATACAATTTATCTAGTGGGGAGGATTTATCTAAAATAATTTATTCTAGAAAATTACAAGATAAAAATATATGGAAAGAAATATTTAATATAGGAACTACAAATGGAAAGAAAAACAAAAGAACAAGATATAAAGATTCAGAGTTTAGAGAATACATAAAAAAATATACAGACCCTATCTATAAATTAATAGGTAGCCCTTGTCCTACATGTCATTCTACAGGCTACGAAAACTTATTAAAGAAAGATGGTACACAGAGAGTTAGACCTTTAAAATGTAAAGATTGTAAAGGAGAAGGAACTAAATATATTGAAACTGAAGTTCCTGCGGGTTTTAAATATAGACCTTACTCTTATGAAGATACAACTATTAATGGCTTTAAAGTTGACACCCATACTCTACTGAGAATATCTGAGTTCAGTAAAGGCAAACTAAAAATATTTGCAGATAACTTAATTAAATATAGTGCAGTAGGAAAACTATTAAATACTTTTGTCCCTGCATTAAAAGATAATGTAAGGCAGAACACAGGATTACTACATCCTTCTTACAATCAAACATCTACAACTACTGGTAGATTATCTTCCTCTGAACCTAACTTTCAAAACTTACCAAGAGACGGTGGCATTAAAAGTGTAATCATATCTAGATTCGAAAATGGAAATATATTTGAGGTAGACTTCTCACAATTAGAATTTAGGACTGCAGTTTTTTTAGCCCAAGATAAACAAGGCATGAAAGATATTGAAAATGGTGTAGACGTTCACCAAAATACTGCAGATATTATTGGTTGTAGTAGGCAAGAGGCCAAGGCTCATACGTTTAAACCTTTATATGGTGGGATGATGGGCAATGAAAATGAAAAAAAGTATTATCAAAGTTTTTTAAAAAGATATAAAGGCATAGCCAAGTGGCATATAACTTTACAAGAAACTGCATACAAAACAAAAATAATATCTTTACCTAGTGGAAGAGAGTATTACTTCCCTGATGTATATAAAACAACTAATAAGTATGGTGATATTAGATATACAAAAGCTACTAAAATAAAAAATTATCCTGTGCAAGGATTTGCAACTGCAGATATAGTTCCCATAGCTTGTTTGAATGTGTGGTCCTTGATGAAAGAAAAGGGAGTAAAGAGTTTAATTATTAATACAGTGCATGATTCTATTGTTATAGATACATATCCTGGGGAAGAAAAGATAGTAGAATCAATAATAAAAACAGGATGTAGTAGAGTAAAAGATTATCTATTTGTAAACTTTGATTGTGATTTCAATGTGCCACTAGATATAGAGATAAAAAGTGGTCAAAACTGGCTTGACACAAAGCAAATATAATATAATAATATACTATTAAATAAATCTAACATGTGTTAGTAAGGAACTAAAATGTCAAACGAAGTAACAAATATAAGTAATCTATCACCAGAGAAGGTGATGGCAATGATAGGTCAAGATTCTGCACCTACCACAACTTTAGCAACTATGAAAACAAACAGAGAACCAGAAGATGATGACGGAAATAAACTTCCTATGGGTTCTTTTAGAATAGATAATAGTAGTGTCGGAACTATTTTTGGTAAGCCTGTATTTTTTAGACCTTTGTATACTGCAATGCAATACAAAAAGTATGATGAAAATAACGAAGATAATAATTATAAATCTATTATGTTTACTTCTTGGAGTGATGAGATACCCGATACAAATGGCACACAAAGATGTGGCAGTATTCCTAGGAAGAAAAGGGAAGGGTTAAGTCAACAAGAAATAGACGAGCAAGATAAAATTAAATGCTTTAAATATACTTGGGGACTAGCAACCATGAAAGGTGTATCTGCTACAGGTAAAGAATTATCTATAACGGATGAGCCTGTTTTATATTCTGCATCTGGTACAAATTTTATACCTATGCAAGAAATAATACAAGGTATTAGTCAAAGAAATGAAGTAATGATTAATTGTATCTTAGAATTTTATGATACACAAAGAGAAAAAAAAGGTTCTAACATTTGGTATGTTGCAAAAATAAAAGAATCTTTTACAAAACCACCGGCACTTACCGAAGAACAATTAAAACATTTAAATATGTTTAAATCTATTCGTGAAAGTGAAAATGCATATGTCATGGGTTTATATAAAGAAAAACAAAAATCCACTGAAGATGTATTAGATGATGATATAGTAGCAGAACTGGAAACGGCATGACCTTTTTAGAAGAGGTCAAGTCTCTTCTTGTTGAATCTCAAAGACGGCCAATAAAGATACCTCATTTAATTCAACATCAATTTGCTAGTGATTGTTTAGAAGCAGTAAAAAAACAATTTACGGGTAAAAGAGAATCTGAATTTAGGATTAGGATGTCTAATATTGGCCGCCCCCTTTGTCAATTACAGATGGAAAAAAAGTATGCATCTGATTCTCAAGTGGGGTACGCTTCAGACTATAACACTAAGATAAGAAATCTATATGGTGATATACTAGAAGCCGTAGTGGTTATGCTTCTTAGAACTGTAAAAGCAAAGATTAATGGGGTCCAAGGTAAAGTAAAATTAAAAACAAAATACTTTGACATCAAGGGTACTTATGATATTATTATTGACGATAAAGTCTACGATATAAAGTCATCATCTAATTTCGCATTTAAGAATAAGTTTAGTAGGGGATTTCAAGCTATGAGTGAGGATGACCCTTTTGGATATTTACCTCAAGGTTATTTATATGGCAAGGCACTTAAAAAAGATTTTGGTGGTTGGATTGTAATCAACAAAGAGACAGGAGAAATGCTAGTAACAGAGCCTCCACAAGAAGACACTAAATACAAAAGAAGTGCACTTAAAAGGGCTAATAAAAATATTAAAGCATTAATGACTGATGCTCCATTTAAAAGACAGTTTGAATTAAAGAATGAAAAATTTGGTAGGAATGAAACAGGAAATAAAGTGTTAAGCACGGTATGTAATTTCTGTAACTATAAGCATAAGTGTTGGGATAACTTACAATATTTACCTCAACAACAATCTAAATCAACTAATCCGGCATACTATTGGTACGCTGAGATTAATAACCCTAGGATGGTAGAAAGTGAAGAGAACAAAAACTGATGACGTAACTATGAAATTGTTTATAACTCCCTTCGGAGAAAATAAATTTGCTTGTAGACTAGATGGGAAATATAAACCTAACACTAATGAAAAAGAATTAGCTTTTATTGTGGCTTTAGGTCTTAGACAAATATCTTTAGATGACCCCGATTTAATATATAGTTTAGGAAAATCTTTATATGAAGTTCTTGAAATGGAAAGTGAGAATGGTAAAGATAATATAATCTACTTAGACGAGTGGAAGAAGAAGTTACATTGAAACATAATTCAGATTTTAAATATGATTTAAAGTGGGGAAAGGTTGGCGAGAAAGTTGTTGCCGATATTGTAGAGGGTGATTCTACGGAAGTAAAATCAGAAAGAGATAAGTGGATTAAAAGTGGTAATCATTTCTGTGAGTATTCTAGTAGAGGTAAAGACAGTGGTATACTTACAACAAATGCAAAGTATTGGTCTGTAAATTTTTATAAAAAGAACAGACTTTTTTTTAACATAACTCTTGAAACACTTTCATTAAAAGATATCATCAAAAAAAATAAATTTAAAAAAATGCCTGGTGGTGATAGTAATACTTCATGGGGTTACTTGATACCAATAGCTGAATTAATAAATGTAAACAACTATGAGAATAATTAAGGACCCATTCACAGGAGATTTACTACTGTCTTTAGATTCTTTTGAATCAAAGCAAGTAAAGGACAAAGGATATATAAAGATATCCACTAAAACAAATTTCTTTGGTTATTTAAAAATACTGCATGATGATTTATCTGCAATTATTACTGAAGAATTAAGAAATATACATCTACATAAGGAGAAAACTAAAGATGCAAAAATACGAAATAAGTCAAAAACTAATACAAGCAATAGTTAATTTTTTATCCACACTTCCGTGGAATCAAGTTAATCAAATACTAGGCTCCATAGCCTCAGAGGTGCAAGAAAATGAAAAGAAAGATATTGCCAAGAAAGACAGCAAATGATTTTGAATTATTTAATTTGTCAGTGTGGTATTGTGCAGAGGATAACCAATTTTATTGGGATGAAGACTGTATTGATACAACACTACTTATTAAAAATTTTAAAGAAAAGTATGGCACTATGCGATATGCATGGGATGGCCGTCATGTTAACGAAAAAGTATTAAGAACTCCACTACCCTTTATTCTAAGGGCAATCATTAAACGTCTACAAGAACACACAAACGATACTCACAAAGATACGCAAGACCTATTGAATAGGCTTATTGC
>CAACVD010001757.1_pt1 | contig 10295 bp, 14 predicted proteins | sample 2381771 | NCBI WGS metagenome assembly CAACVD01 (sample SAMEA5211965, study PRJEB30684) | marine metagenome | biome: Marine; feature: Epipelagic; material: Water | collected 2015-10-15 | depth 15 m | reverse complement strand
GTTGAAGTTTAAGTAGTTCAGTAAGTTTATTATTGTAAGATACTTCTGCATCTCTAAGAATCATAAGAGCAGATTCTTTCAATTGTTCATAAGCTTTTCTTTGTTCATCCGGTAGATCTACATATCTTTGTACATACATTTTTTCTGGTAGATCAAGACAATCTTTTTTTCTTACCCTGTATGAAAAATTTTTTAATTTATATTCTAGCTCTTCTAGATTCACATAATACTTTGGTATCTGTATGTTATATCCACCCCGTTCTATACTAAACATAACTGCATACTTAGCTTTGAATACTGTGTAATTATCATACCCTAATAACTTTTTATCTAAAAATGCACATTGGGAAAATAAATCTAATGGTGATTTAGTTATAGGAGAGCCTGTAAGAATTCTTTTATATCTTGCAAGTTGACCTAATTTAATTATAGCTTTAGATCTTGATGCTCTTAAATTTTTTATAGATGTACTTTCATCTAATATAATCATACTTCTCATACCATGTTTTTGTAATTTAGATTCTAACCACTTCTTACCTGATGCATGAGATAACGCTTCAACATTCATTAAAACAAATGTAAGTTTATCTGGATCCATTCTAAATGTTTTATCTTTTGATACTTTCCAAATATAAATATTAGTATCTTCTGGGCAATGTATATTAATTTCTTTTTTCCAATTTTGGTATACAGAGTTTGGTGCAATTACAAATGCAAAATCAATTCTTTTATCTTGATACAAATAAGCTGCATTATCTATAGCAACCTTGGTCTTACCTGTTCCCATCTCCATGAAGTACGCAAAGTTGTAAGGTTTAGCCCCCTCTACTAACGATCTTCTTTGATGACTAAAGGGTTCTGTTTTGTATTTATACATTGAGAATGATTTAAATTATTTATTTGCAAAGATCAAATAAATAATATATTGATTCGACCAAGGAGGTTCTTATGGACTTAGAAGCAGAATCTATTGTAAAGATAGATATGGCAATGTCATCTGACATTACCGAATCTTGCAAAAAGTTATTGGAAACTCAGAAAAAAATAGCAACGGCTGAAGAAGAACTAAAAAAGTTAAAAGATGTTGAGACTACTCTTTCTGAGCAAACAATTCCAAACTTAATGCAACAAGCAGGTGTAGAGTTAATTAAACTTGAAGGTGGAATATCCGTAGAGGTTAAACCATTCTACTCTGCAAGAATACCAGCATCTAGAAGTGAAGAAGCTTTTGATTGGCTACGTGCAAACGGCCATGGAGATCTGATTAAAAACCAGGTATCTTTGGAGTTTAAAATGAAACAAGACAATGAAGCCAAAGCACTTGTAGAAGAGTTGAAGAACAAAGGTCTAGCAGTTCAACAGAAAACATCAGTACATCCTAGTAGTCTAAGATCGTTTGTAAAAGAACAGATCGCAGATTTAGGTAAAGATGTTCCTGCAGAATTGTTTGGAACCTACGTTGCAAATAAAACTAAAATAACCACGAAGGAGTAAACATGATAGAAAAGCAACAAGAAAAAGCGATAGCGACTAAAAAAGAAAACCTACCTGCTACATTTGATTTAGAAGGTATGGCGGGGCAAGGTCAAGAGTTTACAACAGCTCGAGATCAAAAACTTCCAATGTTAAAAATACTTTATGCTAACTCTCCTGTGTTAGATGAGACAGATGGTAAATTTGTCGAGTCTGCTAGACAGGGTGATATATGGAGTGAAACATCTGGTACTGTGTGGAAAGGTAAAGAAGGGCTGATAGTAGCACCATGTCTTTACATAAACACATTTAATGAGTGGAAGGACAAAGGTGAAGGTTTAGGAAGACCTGTAGCAATACACACGGATCCTGCAATTATGTCTGAGACTACAAGGTCTGCAGATAATAAAGATAGATTGCCTAATGGTAATTATATCGAGGATACGGGAAATCATTTTGTTTACATATTGGATAAAGATTTAAATCCAATTGAACAAGCCTTGATACCTTTAAAGTCAACTCAAAAAAAGAAATCCAAAACTTGGAACTCTATGATTCAATCTAGAAGAGCGCAGGGTAAGAACGGTATGTACAATCCACCGTCTTGGTCTACGACTTATAAATTGAGTACGACTAAAGAATCTAATTCTAAAAACTCATGGTATGGATGGGTAATAGAATTTAATTCATTCTTGAACGCAACTGATCATTTAAAAGTATTAGAGGCTACTCAAGGATTTTATAAGAGTGCAATGAAGAGTGATATCTTTGGTAAGGTTGACTTCTCCCAGGAGAATCAATCACAAGGAAACGCACCTAAAGAAGCAACTCCATTTTAATTAATCATGGAGCAAAAACTCTTAAAGATATTTGAGGGTAATTCTGAACTGTTCATCACTACTTCTCTTACAGGGGAAGTAGATGAACGGGGAAAGAAACAGGTTAAAGTACTCACGGTCCACGAACCTGTTACCCTTGAATTATGGAAACAACATTTAAAAGGAGAGACACGAATTGGGATAAAACCTGAGAACGGTGACGTGTGTAAATGGGGATGTATTGATATTGATCCTCGTAACTATACTACATTTTCAGAAAAGAAAATTGTAGATATCATAAGAGACAATCAACTACCATTAATTGCAGTAAGATCTAAATCTGGTGGGTTACATTTATTTTTATTTTTAAATGATTGGTATCCTATTAAAGAAGTTCTTAAAGTTTTGAATGAATGGAATAAAACTTTTTTCTATTCGGAAGAAGTATTTCCAATGAACAAATGTTTGAACATGCCATACTTCAACATGGATCAAACTACTGAGTTTGCTTATAACGATAACAATACTCCAGTGATGATAAATAATTTTTTAGAAATGGTAACTAAAAAGACTGTTACCTTAGAGCAGTTAAATAATATTAAAATAAAAGAGTATGAGCCAGAGAGTGATTGGAAACATTATCCTCCTTGTGTTCAGAAAATGATTTCAGAAAAATGGGAAGGTAATCACAGAAACGAATTGTTATTTAATGTTGGTGTTCTTGAAATGAAAAAAGCCGATGGCAGCTTAAACATTAATGAGATACAAAACATTTTACAGAAAAGGAACTATGAAATATTTACAACACCGTTAGATCCTAAAGAAGTAGAAACACTTGCTAAGTCTATATCTAAAAAAGATTATGCTTATAAGTGTCCACCTAAAACAAATGCAATTGCACCACTATGTAATAAAGATCTATGTAAGTTAAGAAAGCTTGGTATCGGTTCACAAGTACCAGATATGATTGATGACTTTGAAGATGTAGAGTTTATTAGATCTACTAAATCAATTGAATACACATTTAAATTTCAAGATGAAAAAATAATAATTAACCCAGAAGATATGAAAGATGAAAAATCTTTTAGAGTTAAGCTATTACGTTATGGTATCTATTGGATGACATTACCTAAACCTAAGTCGGGACCATCTCCATTTGAAATGCTTATGGCTACATTAGTTAGGAAAGCAGTTGAGAATGAGAAGATGAAATTTGAAGACACACTTGGTGAAGAGAAATATAATTTTCTTAAGAAATTTTTTGAGAGTCATATTGAAGAAGATGACTTTGAGAAACTACAAGATAATTATGTTATACTAGATTCTAAGACAAACATTTGTTACTTCAAAAAAATTACTTTTGAAAAATTTTTAGGTAGTGATAAAACATTTAAGAGTGCTAGTGAAGCATTGAATTTACTTAATTGTGATAGACATGACTACCATGAAGGTGTTAAGAATGTGTGGTCAGTTATGATGCCTAAGTTTGTTGATTACAAAGTAGCAGAGAAAAAAGAAACAAAGAAAACTGTAACGGAGATGGATGACGAATTCCACACAGGAAAGTTTAGAACTTAGAATATTAAAAGATCTTTACCATAAAACAGTAAAGATCTTTGGTCCTCCAGGTACAGGTAAAACATACACACTGATTGAGAAGGTTCTTAAAAGTTATTTAAGAAAAGGTGTAAGGCCAAATGATATTGCTTATCTATCCTTTACTAACAAAGCTGTTAACACTGCAGTCAGAAGAGCTATGGAGTCTTTTCCAAATTATTCTACAGAAGATTTTTCAAGATTCAAAACATTACATACTTATTGTAGAAGATATTTTCCAGAAGAAGTATTTGACCCTAAAGATTGTACAATTGATTTTGCATTACAGACTAAAGTAATTAAGACTTCAGATAAAAGATTAGCAGATGATAACTTCATGTATAAAGATTGGTCACTAGGAGTCTACAGTAAAGCTAGGAATTTATTAATTGATCCAGAAGAAGCATACAAGATGGAGAGTTATAAAAGAGATTCACTTACAGTATTTAAAAGAAAGATAGATACTTACGAACATTATAAGACAGGTGGAGGAGAAAGATCATTTATAGACTTTGATGATATGATTCAAAGAGCAATTACAGAAGTAGACTTTCCACCACTTAAAGTTTTAATATTAGACGAAGCACAGGACTGTACCCCGTTACAATGGTCAGTGCTATATAAGATGGCACCTAAAGTAGATAGGATATATCTTGCAGGAGATGATGACCAAGCCATATACAAATGGAATGGAGCTGATCCAAAATATTTTACTAAGTTCTTTCCAGGTCGGAAAGTAAAATTAAGAAAGACCGAAAGATTTGGTGAAGCCATACATCGATTCTCTCAAGTAATTAGAAGAGGGATAAGAGATAGTGAAGAGAAAGAGTATCAACCAGGAGACTCAAAAGGATCTGTTAAAAGTTATTTATCATTCAAAGAGATACCTTTCGAAACATTAAAAGAAGATTGGTATATCTTAGGTCGTATTAATGAAACTGTAAATGAACTTAGAATGTTAGCTAAAGATGCAGGTTTATATTACAAAGACAATAGAGGTACTAAATGTTTTGATCAGAAACAATGGGAAGCTATTAAAGCTTGGACAACAATTAGTAATAATAAAAAGATTGATAAAAGAGCAGCACGTAACATGGTCAAATATATTAGAGAACTAGAAGACCCTGCATATAGATTAGATAAGTTCTGGAGAAACGAACCAGATCTAAGGGAGTATGATTTTCAAACTTTAAAAGAGTGGTGTGGTTTAGCATTAGAAGATACACAAAAAAATAAACCTTGGTATTGGATACTGAGAAGAAATTTTAAACCAAGACAAGTAAGACACTTTATAAGATTGTTAAGAAGGTATGGACAAAAAGAATTAGATAAAGATCCAATAATAACAATTGATACAATACATAGTGTCAAAGGTGGTGAAGCAAATCATGTTGTACTTTACAGTAAAGGTAACTATCCATCTGACTATGCAAATAAAAACAAACAAGAAAAAAGTGATGAACGTAAGGTTTGGTATACCGGTGCAACAAGAGCAAGAAAAACTTTACATTTACTAAGAACAGACTATAAGTTTAACTACCCAATTGGTTCAGACTATTTAATATATGTACAGGAGAAAAATGACAAATAAAGGAATGTTTGATGAAACTAAAGATGCTGATGAAAAACAAATTGGTGGGAATCACTACCGTAGTTTTTTAATTCAACCGTGGACTTTTATTAGAAAAAATAGTCTCAACCCATTTCAAGCAAATGTAATTAAGTATGTATGTAGGTATCTTTTTAAAGGTAAAACCATAGAAGATATAGATAAAATTATTCATTATTGTGAGTTAGAAAAACAACACTTAAAAAATGAAAAAAAAAATAAAGTGTAGTAAGTGTGATAAGGATTCAATCATAGTAGAAGAAAAAATTTATTATTGTGCTGATTGCTACATTATAATTAAAAGAATAAAAAAGAAGAATATATAATGAACGGACTACAACTTACATTAACTTTTAAAAAATCTATGTGGAATACACCATCAGAATATAAAGATCTATCTAGTGCAACTGAAATAGCAATCGACTTAGAAACTAAAGATGATGGTATTAATGAAAAGCTTGGAGCTGGTTGGGCTTTAGGTAAAGGAGAGATTGTAGGATTTGCAGTAGCAGTGGATGGTTGGCAAGGATACTTTCCATTTGGTCACTTAGGTGGTGGTAACATGATACCAGAACAAGTTAAAGCATACATGAAAAAAGTTTGTAGCTTACCTTGTACTAAAGTATTTCATAATGCCCAGTACGATGTAGGATGGCTTGAAGCATCAGGGATCACGGTCAACGGACACATAGTAGATACAATGATAGCTGCAGCATTAATAGATGAGAATAGATTTAGTTATTCATTAAATGCATTATCAGTTGATTATCTTGGTGAAATAAAAGCAGAGACAGAATTAAGAGAAGCTGCCGCAGCTCATGGTATAGATCCTAAAGCAGAGATGTGGAAGTTACCTGCAGAACATGTTGGTTATTATGCAGAGCAAGATGCAGTGTTAACATTAAAGTTATGGCAAAGATTTAAACAAGAGATAAGAACTCAAAGTCTAGAAACAGTTTGGGATCTAGAACAACAACTAATTCCGGTTCTAATAAAAATGCGTCAACGAGGAGTGAGAGTCCAAGTGGAATTAGCTGAACAACTAAAAAAAGAAATGTTGATCCAAGAAAAAGAAATACTGGAGGCCATACAAAAAGAATCAGGAATAGAAGTAGACATTTGGGCATCACGCCAGATTGCCAAAGCTTTTGACAAAATGAAGTTAGATTATCCACGAACTGAAAAAACAAAAGAGCCTTCCTTTACACAAAATTGGTTAATAAATAATAAACATAAACTAGCGCAATTGATTGTGCAAGCCAGGGAGGTAAATAAGTTTCATAGTACCTTCTTATCATCAATACTTCGATACCAAGTCAAAGGTAGAATCCATGGAGAGATACAACAACTTAGATCTGATTTAGGAGGGACAGTATCGGGTAGACTATCAATGAGTAACCCAAACTTACAACAAGTACCTGCTAGAAATAAAGATCTTGGTCCTAAGATTAGATCACTATTTATTCCTGAAGAAGGCCACCAATGGGGCTCATTTGATTATTCACAACAAGAACCTAGGATGACTGTACATTATGCAGCATCTATTGGAGAGAATGGTTATGCAGGATCTCAAGAATTAGTTGAAGCATACAAAGATAATAGTGCAGACTTTCATCAAACAGTTGCAGACCTTGTAGGTATTGAGAGAACACAAGCCAAGACTATTGGCCTTGGTATTATGTATGGAATGGGTAAGAATAAATTAGCCTTGTCGTTAGGAGTTACTAAGGATGAAGCAGATGAATTAATTGAAAAATATAATAAGAAGGTACCTTTTATTAGAAAACTATCTGATAGATGTAAGTTAGCAGCAGATGAGAAGGGTGTAATAAGAACTAAAAAAGGTAGGAAGTGTAGGTTTGATAAATGGGAAACAAGAGACTTTGGATTACACCAGGCCGAAACATTTGATAATGCAGTAGCAAAATATGGTAAAGATAATATTAAGAGAGCCTATACTTACAAAGCATTAAATAGATTAATTCAAGGATCCTCAGCTGATCAAACAAAACAATCTATGTTAGATTGTTATAATCAAGGTCATTTACCAATGTTACAAATACATGATGAACTTTGTTTTAATATAAAAGATAATGATCATGCAAAAAAAATAAAAGGTATTATGGAAAAATCAATTGAGTTTAAAGTACCTTCAGTAGTTGATGTTGGATTAGGGAAAAGTTGGGGTGATGCTAAGTAGAAATTTTCCTCATGATAACAAAGATTTAATAGCTTATGCAGCAGGATTATTTGATGGTGAAGGTAACATTAATTATGCTCAATACAAATGTAAGAAGCCTAACGGTAAAACATATTTAAAATGGAATGTTGCAATGGAAGTTGCAATGACTGATTTAGATTGCATAAAAAATTTTTATGATATTGTAAGAGTAGGTAGTATTCATTTTAAAGGTATTGGTAAGGGCTCACTTGGTAAAACAAATCAATGGAGATGGAGATGTTCTCATCAAAAAGCATTACATCTTGCAAAATTATTTTTACCTTACTGTACTGTAAAGAGAGAAAGATTATTAAAAATTATAAACCATTATGAGTTTATTAAGCCGAAAGAATCCCTAGGAAAAAAGTTTAGTTTTTTAAAACCTAATAAAACTTAGCCTGTTGCAGCTAAGAGTTCTTGAACATCTTGGTGTTTTAATTCATTTCTAAGAGATTTAATTTCACTCTCAGTCTTAAGCATATCAGTAGTACATATTCCATTTGTCATAAGACTAGCTGACCAAGCATGTTCTTTGTGTTGAAGTTTTTTAAGCAACTCCAATTTTTCTTTACTTAACATTTACGATCTCCTCGTATGTTACGTGAAGTCTTTTATTACCGGTGAAGCCATCACTGATAACTTCAGCAGTACCATCCTCCACTTGTTCTGACACCTTTAACATCGCTTCTTTAACATCGGCTGCTTCGACTACTTGGTCTACTTGCAGACCTCCCATGTATGCTTTGATACGATAAGCTGTCATAAGATATTATAGGATATTTCAAAGCTTTGGTCAATATCCATGCCCTGATTGTCAATAGCATAACAAAATACGCTATAGGAGGCCATAGAACCCCCTAATCCTTCGATCTTACGTTTTTGAGCTGTACCTATAGCCCTAGCCATAGATTTGCATTCTGAGGCATCTGAGAGGTTATCTCTAAGATATTGCCCACACTTTGTTTCTCCACTTGGATAAGTTAAACAAAATGATGTTAATAAAATAAATTTATAAACCATAAGACCTAACTACTTATTTTATGGTGTTTGTCAAATAATCTGATTTTCTTTACAAGAAAATTTAGTATACATTTCGTACTCATCTACTGTTGCTGCAGTCATTTCTTTTAATAAAATACTTGAGTAGTCATAACCAAAATAAATACATTGATGGTAAGTATCAAATTCTGTAATTGGAGTTGAAATAGGTTTACAGGCATTTCCTGGAATGCCACTACAAATCACCATTAATAATATAAATTTTGTCATTGACTTTTAAAAATATCCCATATATTTAAGATAACATAATAAAAACAAACCAACAATATGAGGAGACAAAATGACCAAAGATAGCTTACTGCCATTAGGACAAAAACCTGAAGGAGAATTAAATTCATTATTAAGAATGCAAAATGCATTTAATAAATTAATGAGCAGTATGAAATTACTTCAAGAGAATATAGATAAATTAAAAGAAGAAAATAAAAGACTTAAAGATACTTTGGGTATTATAGAAACAACAGAACCTTTAGTACTCACATCTGATATGGAGGTCAAGGATGGACATCAATAAATGGAAGTCAGTAGCAATTCCTGCTAACGATTATAAAATTTTAAAATCACTTTGCAAATCAAAGTTTAGAGCTCCAGGAGCTATGATCTCTAAATTGTTAAACGACTATGTAGATCATCAAGCAAGGAAACTAAAAATTCCTAATGCAGCTTTTCGTACTAAACTTTTAAACGGAGATAGTAATGATGACCGAGAACGATCTAAAAAGAGTTGACACTAGAATTAAAGCTAAAGAATTGTTTACTATAGAACTAGATCATGCAGATAACACACTTACATTTATAGTGAATGGTAAGATAATGAATGTAGTTAAAACATTTAAAGCAGAATCTTTATTTGACAGAATGTTAAAGATAGCAAAATTTAAATTCTTAAAAATGAGAGACGCTAGCCGTAAAGAATACATTGGAAAATAAATTAAAAGTTTTAGATTTATTTTCTGGGATTGGAGGCTTTTCATTAGGCCTCCACTCAACAGGAATATTTGATACAATTAAGTTTGTAGAGTTTGATGAGTTTTGTCAAAAGGTTTTAAAAAAGAATTATCCAAACGTACCAATTGAAGGAGATATAAAAAATGTCAAAGGAAGAGAATTCGAAGCAGACATCATTGTGGGAGGATTCCCATGTCAACCGTTCAGTGTCGCAGGAAAACAAAAAGGGAGAGATGACAACAGATATCTCTGGCCAGAAATGTTTAGACTTATTAAAGAAATCAAACCCGAGTTCGTTATTGGGGAGAATGTGCAAGGACTTGTTAACCTCCAAAACGGCATGGTCCTCAGACAGGTGCAAGATGACTTGGAAGGTGAAGGTTTCGAAGTCCAATGTTTCCTTATTCCAGCTTCAGGCATCGGTGCTTGGCACAGAAGAAACAGAGTCTGGATTGTGGGCCACTCCAAACACAATGGATTACTTGCCGCCGAGAAGCGCAGCAGGGACAAAAAAATTAATGGAGGGACACAGGAAGGGCAGAACCAAACCATCGAATCTGAGAGAACAAGT
>CAACVD010001756.1_pt1 | contig 10297 bp, 11 predicted proteins | sample 2381771 | NCBI WGS metagenome assembly CAACVD01 (sample SAMEA5211965, study PRJEB30684) | marine metagenome | biome: Marine; feature: Epipelagic; material: Water | collected 2015-10-15 | depth 15 m | reverse complement strand
TTAAGTGCCACTAAAGATATGAGGCAATTAAATAATTGGCGTAGACGAGTCGGAGAAAAAGAAGCAGATAGGATTATGAATCAAGCTTCAACAATAGGCACAGAAATGCACCAAGTGTTAGAATATTATCTTACAGGTCAAGGTTATTATAATGATCAAGAAGAGGGAACAAAACCAAGGATGATGGCTAAAACTATACTAGATAATATCAAATTAAATGAAGTATGGGGTAATGAAATAAGCCTAGAATATAAAAATCAATTCGCTGGAACATGTGATTTAACTGCAGTTGCTTACGGAAAACCAAGTATTGTTGACTGGAAGCAGTCAAATAAGCTTAAAAGAGAAGAATATGTTGAAGATTATAAGCATCAGCTAGGTGCCTATTATTTAGCCCATACAACGAATTACGGGCCCATAGAGCAGGGTGTAATCAGTATTTGTACCAGAGACCTACAATATCAGGAATTTAAGCTCTCAGAGGCTGAATTGATTGAATATGGTGATAAGTTTTTAGAAAGATTAGAAAAATATAATAAGTTACAACAACCAGGATCTTAGATCTTCTTCACCCAAAGTCTTTGCCGCTATTTGGCCTTTATTTATTAAAGATTTTAATATAGCCTCATCAAGAGTATTTTTAGCCACAATATCAACATAAACCACTGTGCCTGTCTGACCCATTCTATGTGCTCTGTCCTCAGATTGCATACGCACCTCTAAATTGTAATTATTACTATAATAAACCACTGTATTACATGCTGTAAGTGTAAGACCAAAACCACCAGTAGTAGGATTACCTACTAAGAATCTACAATTTGGATCATTTTGTATACGATCTACTGCTTTTTTTCTTTCAAGAACGCTTACCTCTCCAAAGATAGAGACCACCGAATCATGGCCATATCTTGTTTCAAGAAAATGTTTAATTTCATGTATATTCCATAAGTAATTAGCCCAAATAATAATTTTACCATCTGTTTCTTCAATAATTTCTTGCAAAGCTTTTAGTTTATGATCATGTAATGCAATCATTTTTCCCTCATCATCTTTAGTAAAACCATTACAAACTTGATGTAACTTTATGATCTCAGTTAATTTATTAGAAAATGATATGGTGCTATCTTCAACGATAGCTAATGCAGAAGTTCTTAACCTGTTATAAATTTGTTTTGATTCTCCCTCTAATTCAATATATCTTTTTGATCTTACTTTTGGTTTTAAATCCAAACATTGATCTTTTCGTATCCTAGTTGCAAACTGCTTTAGTCTAATTTCTAACTCCTCAAGTCTCTTGTAGTATTTTGGTACTGATATAAACCTACCAGATCCCACAGGTATATCAGTCATTTCAGCGTATCTATTCCTAAAAGCCAAGTAACTACTAAACCCCAAAAGTTCTGGACTTAAAAATTGACATTGTGTAAACAGATCTAATGGAGATTTTGTTATTGGGGATCCTGTTAATATACGCCTTATATGAGATAATTTTCTTAGTCCTAAAATATTTTTTGTTCTTTTTGCTGATTTGTTTTTTATTGTGGTTGATTCATCCAATGCTACAAAATTTAATTTATTTTTAGTTAAAAAATCAATACAACCATCAAAACCTCTTTTAGTTGAGAGAGCTTCAACGTTTATTAGAAAGATTCTAAGGTGCTCATACTTATTTAATTTTTCATATTCCTTAGGTTTATCAATGTTCCATTTAAAAATTTTATATTTTATTGCATTAGGCATATGAGCTTCTATTTCAGTTTCCCATATTGTATAAACTGATTTTGGTGCAATAATTAGAGCAGCATTTATTTTACCTTTAAAAGATAAATATCCAATATTATCTATTGTGACTTTTGTTTTTCCTGTACCCATTTCCATAAAATATGCCCATTGAATTTTTTCTGCTGATTCGTTCAATGCATTTCTTTGGTGCTCGTACGGCTTAGTCTTATACGGGTATTTCCACATCTTAAAAAATATATAATTTTTTTATTGCAAAGATCAAGAAGATAATTTAAGGACACTGCAGGAGGAAAATATGGATATAGAAAAAATGTCATCCATTGACATTAGTCAAGAAAATATAAAATCAATTACTGACAAATGTCACCAACTACAAGATCTCCAAAAGCAATACAAAGAAAAAGAGGATGAACTCTCAAAGTTAAAATCTAAAGTTAGAGATTATGAAGAGAGAGTGATTCCTGAAATGATGCAGGAAGCAGGTGTATCCAAAATTAAATTAAAGGATGGCACCGAGGTAGAGGTCAAACCTTTTTACGCAGCAAAAATTCCTGAATCAAGGATTGATGAAGCCTTTGGTTGGTTAAGAAGTAATGGCTATGAAGATTTAATTAAAAATACAGTCACTGCTAATTTCAACCGAGGACAAGACAATCAAGTGTCGGAGCTTATCAAAGTTTGCGAAGAACATGGATTTGCCTATTCAAAAAAAGAGAAGGTAGAGCCAATGACTTTAAAAGCTTTTGTAAGAGAGCAAGTTGAAGGTGGTAAGAAAGTCCCTTTTGATTTGTTTGGCGTTTATATTGCCAATAAAACTAAAATAACAAACAAATAACGGAGAACAAATGAAACAGAAAAGCGGACACGCTAATGAAGTAACGATTAAAAAAGAAGGTGCGGTTGCCAATTTTAATATTGAGCAATTTGCAGATGAGGGCTTTGATAATGTTGACTCAAAGAGTCTAGCATTACCATTTTTAAAAGTCCTTGGACAACTTTCACCGCAAGTAACACAAGGTGATAGTAATTTTATACCAGAGGCTAGAGCAGGTATGATTTACAACACAGTTACAGATGAACTCTATGATGGTCACAAGGGTATAACGGTTATACCTTGTTTTTATAAATTAGAGTACATTGAATGGAGAGACAGGGATAAAGGTGCTGTCGCTCCTGTGAATGTTTACCCAAGTGATTCTGACATTATGAGTAAAACAACTCGTGGTGATGATGGTAAAGATAGACTTGAAAACGGTAATTACATAGAGGAGACAGCATCTCATTATGTAATGGTTGTTGAGTCAGACAAAACATCTACAGCTTTAATCACAATGAAGTCTACTCAAAGAAAAAAATCTAAAAAGTGGAATTCTATGATGATGTCACTAAGGCAGCAGAGAAAAAATGGAAAAGGTTTTTTTAAACCAGCACCGTTTACTCAGCAGTACAGCATGAGCACAGTCCTTGAAAAAAATAATCTTGGATCTTGGTTTGGTTGGGAGATATCTCACATAGGCCCAGTTGAGTCTGAAGAGATTATGAAATCAGCTTTTGAGTTTTACGAAAGTTGTAAGAAAGGATCCGTGAGAGTCAATCACGGAAAAGAAGAACAGGTAGCTAAAACTCCATTTTAATATGGACCTACTTGACAAAACCCTGGAGGAGTTTGTATTACTCTTCCAGGGCTCAACTACATATTTTGGTGTATCAAAACCTACGGGTAAGAAAAACTCGAAGGGTAAGGCGGAATTCAAACATTGGCTTGAACCTTCTTCAATGACGATAGAGCATTGGAGGCAACATTTAAAAGGAGAAGCTTATTATGGATCCGTTCCCATTCGAGATGATAATACATGCAGTTGGGGGGTCATCGATGTTGATCGTTATAATATACGGCATCAAGACCTTATATCCATTATTCGTAAAAGAAAATACCCACTCGTCCCGTTCAGATCAAAATCCAACGGACTCCATTTAATTTTATTTATTGAAGGTGTAGTTGCTGCATCTTCAATGAGAAAAAAATTAATTGAGATAGCATCTGACTTAGGTATCAACGATACAACAACAGATATTTTTCCTGCACAAGACGAAGTTGATTTGTCTCCTGAAAAGTGGGACGAAAAAAGAAAAGGTAATTTTGTTAATTTGCCTTATCAAAAGGCACATATGACTACAAGAGTTGCAATGGATGATGAGTGCAACGCAATAAAAATAGAAGATTTATTTAAATTTGTAAGTAAATATAAACTTACACCACAAGCATTTAAAAAAATAAAAATATTCCAAGACGATGAGACAAAAGATTATCCACCTTGTGTAGTTAATTTTATGAAAAATAGAGTACAGAAGGGTGAAGGTAGAAATGATGCAATGTTTAACGTTGCAGTATTAGCAAAAAAAATAAATCCAGATCCAGTTATGTATGAAGATTGGACTCGTAACATGATGGGTAAAGTTTGTTCAGAAAATTTGCATCCTAAAGAATTACAAAACATCTTTAAAGGTGTTGAAAATAAAGAGTATGCATACAAATGTAAAACATCCATAGCTAGACAACATTGCGTATCTTCTGAGTGTATAAAAAGAAAATTAGGAATAGGTGCTAATGAGGCTTTACCTGAGGTAGGTAAATTATTAAAAGTAAATTCTTACCCTGAACCATACTGGATATTACCTATTCAAGGTAAGTCTATAAGGTTATCCACAAAACAACTTTATCAACAACAACTATTAGGCGAACAATTATTAAATTACGATATTGTTTGGAGACCTTTAAAACCAACAAAAAGAGATCCAGATCCATATAGAGATTGGCTTGACGAGTTGATGAGTAACAAACAAGATATGGAAGGTTACGATGAACATGAAGAGAGAGAAGATGTATTTAATTCTAGAATGTCTAGGTTTTTAGAAGACGTAGAAGATACTACTGAGTTTGATCAAATAGATTCTGGTAACATTTGGTGTGATGTATCTGAGATGAGATTTAAGCTAGAGACATTTAGATCATTTATGAAAAAGATGGGTTATAATTGGAACGAAAAAGAGTGTACAAAATTTTTAGAAACAGGAGGAGCACAACCTAAAAAGAAATTTCAAAACATTAGCAGCAGGCATTGGGTTGTGAGTCTACCAAAACAAACAGAGCATAAAAATAAAGATGTCAAATTCACTAAACCGAAAGCTTCGTGGGAAGACAATTAAAATATTTGGACCACCAGGCACAGGTAAAACAGAAAATTTATTAAAACGTGTTAAACGTTACCTTGAGAAAGGTTATTCACCAGACGAAATATGTTACGTTTCCTTTACAAATAAAGCTGTAAATGAATGTGTAGGTAGAGTTAGAAAAAAATTTAAAGATTATGATGAAGATGCTTTCAAATATTTTAGAACTTTACATAGTTTAGCAAGACAACAGTTTGCGGAGATACCTGTATTAGATCCAAAAGCAGATCTTCTTATGTTTCATACACAATATGGAACTGTAAAGATTGGTTTCAAGGATACTTGGGATGACCAAAAAGTTTATAACAATTGGTCTTTACAGATTTACGATAGAGCTAGAAATATGAAAGTAGATCCTGTTGCTCTTTACAAACAACAACCTAGAAAGTCTGTAAGACTACAGCAGTTTAAATCTATTATTGCAGGATACGAAGAATTTAAAACTATGGAAACTCCTACAGGACAACGGACACCTGACAGATTAGATTTTACAGATATGGTAGAGAGATACATAACAGATGGTTTAGTTATACCTTTTAAAATTTTAATGGTGGATGAAGCTCAGGATCTTACGCCCTTACAATGGGACATGATTGTTAAAATAGCGGGTGCGGTAGAGAGAGTATATATTGCTGGTGATGATGATCAGGCTATCTATGAATGGAATGGGGCTGATGTAAATTTATTTCAAACTTTTCCTGGCCGAGCTTTAGTCCTAAAAAAATCTGTGAGACTAAATAAAAATATACATTTTTTTTCTAAATGTTTATTGGCTAGTATGGGTGATAACAGAGTTCCTAAAGAATTCTATTCTAATGGATCTAACGGTGCTATTTATCGATGGACAGCATTAAAAAAGATACCTTGGGATTTAAATGGTAGTTGGATGGTGTTGGCTCGAATAAACGATGTTAAACGAGAGCTGCAGCAGGAAGCTCGTAATCTTTCCCTATATTATCAAGATGTAAAAGGTAATAAATCTTTTGATCCGAATCAATTTTTAGCAATAGAGTATTGGAACAAAATTTGTGATGGTGGTGCTATTGGTAGAGAAGAGGCGTGTACCATGTATGAATATTTATTAAACATAGACCACGGATACCGGTCAGCGGACAGTAAAAAATGGAGCTTTGCACATCCAAATCAAGTGTTTACATTTGATGAATTACATTTAAGGTGTGGTATGCGAGACGAAAAAGCTCCGTGGAATCAAGTATTTATGAGAAAATTTAAAGATAAAGATAAAAAATACTTTGATAAACTTATGAAAGAAGGTGTGGATCTTACAGCTCCACCAAAAATAATTATAGATACAATACATCAAGTTAAAGGTGGGGAGGCGGATAACGTTGTCCTGGCAAGTAAATGCAACTTTCCATCACATTTTGATAAAAAAAATTTACAAGAAAAAGTAAAAGAACTTCGGGTTTGGTATACAGGTGCCACCAGATCTAAACAAACATTACATTTATTAGGCACCTATCATCAATATAATTTTCCGTTAGGAAAATATTTTAAAACATACGAGGCAAATTATGACAGATAAAGATATGTTTGAAGATGCGTTTCCACAAGATAAACAAATTGGAGGATCTCACTACAAACATTTTACCATTCAACCCTACGAATTTATTGCAAAAAATAATCTTTCTTTTTTTCAGGGAAATATTGTGAAATATGTTTGCAGATATCTATTTAAAAATGGTGTAGAGGATTTAGAAAAAATTATACATTATTGTCAATTAGAAATTAAAAAAATTAAAGATACAAAAAAATGACAATCGGTTATGGATTAGGTATGTTTTTTATCGGTATGGTTGCAATTTTAATAGCAGCAGTTATAACTTATTACATAATTAATAGATGACACATCAATTAAATTTTATTTACAACGATTCTGATTGGGTATGTCCAAGTGAGTATCCTGACTTATCGCAAGCAAAAGAGATAGCGATTGATTTAGAAACAAAAGATCCAAATATAAAAACAAAAGGCTCTGGTTGGGCAACATTTGATGGACATATTGTTGGTTTTGCTGTGGCAGCATTTGATCAACAATGGTATTTTCCAATTCATCATGATGCTGGTGGTAATATGGATGAAGGAATTACTGTGGGTTGGATGCAAGAAGTTTTAAATACACCAGCTACAAAAATTTTTCACAATGCAAGTTACGATGTTGGTTGGTTAAAGATAAATGGTTTTAATATTAATGGACCAATTGTAGACACAATGATTGCAGCTGCACTTGTTAATGAAAACAGATTTAGTTTTAGTCTAAATGCATGTGCAAAGGACTATTTAGGTGAAATTAAAAATGAGACGTTTTTAAATGAAAAAGCTAAAGAATGGGGAATTGACCCTAAAGCAGACCTTTGGAGGCTGCCTGCGGGCTACGTAGGCTTCTATGCTGAGCAAGATGCAGGGCTAACCCTACGACTTTGGCAACACTTCAAAACGGAGATCACAAAACAAAGTTTAAATGATGTTTGGGAGATGGAGATGGAGCTCCTACCTATTTTAATTGATACAAGGATGAGAGGTATCAGAGTTGATGAGGGCAAAGCTGCAGCTCTTAAAAAAGAATTTAAGAAAAAAGAGTCTGAGGTATTAGGTAAGATTAAAAAAGAAACTACACTTGATGTAGATATATGGGCTGCGAGATCTGTAGCTCAAGTGTTTGACAGGATAGGTGTTGACTACCCACGGACAACGAAAACCGAAGAGCCAAGCTTCACCCAAAATTGGTTAGTAAATTGTAGTAACCCAATAGCGCAACTAATACGACAAGCAAGAGAAATAAATAAATTCCATTCAACATTCATAGACTCCATTCAACGTTATGTACATAAAGGTAGAATACATTCAGAAATAAATCAACTTAGAAGTGATCAGGGCGGAACTGTGTCTGGAAGACTGTCATATTCCAATCCAAACCTTCAACAAATACCTGCGCGAAATAAAGAATATGGTGATAAAATAAGAAGTTTATTTTTACCTGAAGAGGGTAAACAATGGGGCTCATTTGATTATAGTCAACAAGAACCAAGATTAGTTGCTCATTACGCTGCAAGTGTAGATAATAATTTTACTGGCGCAGAGGAATTTATTGAGGCCTATAAAAATGAAGCTGCAGATTTTCATCAAATAGTTGCTGATATGGCAGGCATCAGTAGGACAAATGCAAAAACTATTAATCTTGGTCTATTTTATGGTATGGGAAAAGCAAAACTTGCAAAAGAGTTAGGTATTTCAAAAGACGCAGCAGATAATTTGTTAAGTAAATATCATTCGAGAGTGCCTTTTGTAAAAAAATTAGCAGAAGCTGTAACTAACTCAGCCTCGAAATATGGTTTTATTCGAACTGTGGGGGGCCGTAAATGCCGATTTGACATGTGGGAGCCTGCTACCTTCGGAATGAACAAAGCCATGCAATATGAAGAGGCTAAGGCAATATATGGTAATAACATTAGAAGGGCGTTTACTTACAAAGCTTTAAATAGATTAATACAAGGATCTGCAGCTGATCAAACAAAACAAGCTATGATCAATTGTTATAAACAAGGCTATCAACCCTTACTGCAAATTCATGATGAATTATGCTTTTCAATAAATGAGGAGGCTGATATAAAGGGAGTGAAGGAGGTTATGGAAAATGCTATTGAAGATCTTCAAGTACCTTTCAAAGTTGATGTTGCCATCGGCAAAAGTTGGGGTGAAGCGAAAGAATAAAAAAATTGAAGGGTATTACTATGACGGCAAAAAAATGCACACTCTTCACAAATAAACAATATATTGTAATTAACAATTTTTTATCATTAATTGATCAACAAAAAATGTTACAGGATATAAAAAATAATTTTGACAACAACATTCACGAGGATAGGTTGTCAGGACTACAAACAAAACCTGATCTCCATATTGTAAATACAGGAAAGCATTGGAATAATTTTTTTAATAAATTAAATGTAATTATGAAAAAATTTAATAAAACCAATATTCAAAAATGTTGGGCTCTTAAAATAAATAAAAAACAAGATCCTTACTATCATAGGCACAGAAATACCATAACTAGTGTTTACTATTTACAAAATGATGATAAAAATTTGGGAACATATTTTAAAGAAATTGATGTGTTGATACCAGGAATAGAAAATTCAATAGTGGTTTTTGAAGGTAGTATTTTACATGACGCTGTCTTTCCAGAAAAAAATTTAACTAAACCTAGATACACTTTAATTACAGATTATTAATGGCTGACGATAGAAGAATAGAATACAGATTTTTACATTGGGGCCCATTTGTGTGTAGTTATTCTTTGTCTACTAAAGAAATAATAAAATTAAAAAAATTAAAAAGTAAAGAAGATTATAAATCTAGTTTAGCAGGTCATTTAGATTATCAAAAAGTTTTAGATAAAGTAAAAGTTTTTAAATTTTTATTACCTTATTTAAATAGTTATGTACAAGCTTACTATGAACATAGAGGCGTGCCTTTAGCTAACGGGTTTCAACTTGAAAGTTGTTGGATTAATCGTCAAAAGAAAAATGAATTTAATCCCCCACATACACATGATGGTGATTTATCTTTTGTAATTTATACAGAAATACCAGAGGGTTTAGAAAAAGAATGCCAAACTAGTGTATCTAAAAGTCCAGGACCTGGATGCATAACATTTGATTTTAATATTACATCTCCGAGTAACAAATTGTTTTTACAAAGTCATGCATATCTACCATCTGTAGGTGATATGTTTATTTTTCCTGCGGGACTACCACATTGGGTTTTTCCTTTTAAAAAAACTGAAGGAGAAAGAGTTTCTATTTCAGGAAACATTAAATTAAAATGAAGTATCTTTTTTATCTTGTGTTTCTTCTTCTGGCTCTTCTTCTTGGTCTTGCTCTTGAGGAACAATATTTTCTTTTTTCAGAAGTTCTTTTAATCGCTTATAGTAATTAGGATGCTTCCACTCATGTGTCATAATTTAGAGCGCACTATCCTTAGGAATTTTTAAAAAAAATGCAAGTTTAACTTGCTATGTCGAACAGACCTTTTTTTGCATCTTCAACTGATTGATCTGCAATCTTTACTTTAAGGTCTTTTATTTTTATATCGATCCACTTCATGTCAGGTGTTACTCTGCCCTGTTCCAACGCTTGCGTTGCCCATTTGGACTCCAACTGAAGTTTCTCCGAGATTAACTTTTGTAGGGCCATCTCTTTGTACCTCCTCAAATGTTATGTAGATACGGTCACCATAAAAGCCTTCATCCGCACCTACTATTTCTCCTGAATTAACGCCATTTGCAAACGACTCAAGAGCA
>CAACVD010001755.1_pt1 | contig 10298 bp, 14 predicted proteins | sample 2381771 | NCBI WGS metagenome assembly CAACVD01 (sample SAMEA5211965, study PRJEB30684) | marine metagenome | biome: Marine; feature: Epipelagic; material: Water | collected 2015-10-15 | depth 15 m | reverse complement strand
CTGCTAATTCAATTATAAATCTTGTTGATTGGCTGCCAGTAACTCTAGCTATTCTGTAATATTGGTTACTACTGGAGCTTGTATTTTGTAACGCTCTCCAAGTATAAAACCTATTGTTACCGTCAGTCGAAAAACCATCAGTTGCTCTCGCTAATCCAGACACATGAAGAGGAGCAGATGGATTTGTTCCAATACCAACGTTGCCGTAAAATCTAGTTCTGGCTGCGCTACTCGACACATGACCAAATCTAACGTGTTCTCTATGAACCCCCTGTCCTGCAACATGAATACTTAAAGCTGAATTGTCATGACTATATTCTATTTTAGATTCTTGACTTGTAGCGGTAGAATCTTCTCCCATAAAAATAGTAGAAACAGAACCAGTAGCATCCGAACACCCGATGGATAAAAACGGGTCCTTATCACTTACCATAGGCGAACCTCCAGCAAAAGCTGATCGTATAAATATACCATCTCCACCAGTTCCGGTGTCTGCTGTAACTGATAATTTTGTATAAGTCGAACTACTGCCAATACTTACATCTCCGTTTAGTATAGCTGAAGTAGTACCATCATTTGGATCTATGTAATAATTTGTAGCATTATAACCATAATATCTATCAGCTATTACATTACCATTCACATGAAGTTTTTGAGAAGGGCTGCTCGTACCTATACCAACATCGCCACCAGATAAATATGAATCACCAGAAGAATTTATTAATACCGTGTTCGCTCCGCTCATCGCGGATTTATTAAGGAGTAGTCGCATGTTTTGGCTGCTATCCCTATGAAAACCAGATGTATTAAAATAGTCACCCCCTCCGTTTACGCTTTGTAGTTGCAAAAGATATCCTGATGAGGTAGAATTAGCTGTTTCTTTAATATGAAATTTAGCGGACGGACTTGAAGTGCCTATACCTAACCTATCATTTGAAGTATCCCAGTGAAGATTTGTGTCGTTTGTCAACGTATCTGTACCACTCCATATTGCTAATTTATTAGCTGCACCGCCAGAAAGGCTAGCACCTCCAGAAGCGTCTTCCCAAGCAATACCTGACTCTGTAGAGGTTAATACTTGCCCATCTGTACCCTGTGCACCGTCGATCGTTAAGTTACTTAAATCAACAGTACCAGTTACGTCTATACCGTTAAGAAATGGTATCGCCATATTTTATTTAATTATTATGAATAAGAAACTGTTTTATCAGTTAACCCGTGTTTAGCGTCTATAACCACAACTCTAATATCTCCAATCCCGGCGCTTGCTAAAGCTGTTCCAGTAGCTGCAAAAGTTATAGAGATAGCATTAGTGCTTGTGTGATCAACATCGGCGTGAACAACCAAACCGCTGGTTGTATCATATAGCTGTACAATTAAGTTTTGAGAACCTAAGCCATGAGTAAACGACGCTGTATCATTACTAGCCATTGCGCTTACATCTACAAGAGCAGCCGCGGTAGCTAACTGAGTATTGGTATCTGTTGAAGCAATTGTAACAGTATCTGAGCCAGCAGCTGTTGTAATTGTTACGTTACTTCCACCTACAAGTGTTAGTGTGTCAGATGTTGAGTCTGCTACAACATTACTCTGTCCTGATACGGCTATTGTGCTAAATAAGTTTTGATCACCTGTGTTAGTGCCAGAGTTAGTACCTGTAATATCACTTGTTAAAGCAATAGTACCTGAAGCATCTTGTAATGTTTGAGTTCTATCAGCGGTAGCATCAGCCGAAGTAAGATGAACTTCATGCGCGTCAGCAGTGGTCCCTTCGAACGATATTGTATTATTTTCTACAATTTGTATTGTTTCGTTATGATAAGTTGTATCACCTGAAACAACAAGGTTTGTAACGCTTAAAGTGTCTGTGCTAGGGTTAAACCTAAAGTTTGCATCTGTTTTAGCTTGCTGAGCTCCAGTAGCGTTATCAACAAAAGTTATATATCTTTCTGAATTTGCGCTATCAGCAGAGTTACCTTGTAAAACATCAGTCGTAACTGCAGCCGCAGTTTCAATTATATTTCCAGAGCTGTCTACTGATAGGTTGTATGCAGCTGTGCCTGTAAACGTGTTTTGGCCATAAAGATTGAATTTAGCTTGACCGCTATTAAGAAGCTGAAAGACCAGTTGATTGTCGCTGTTATTTTTTATTTGAAAAGTTCCACCGCTATTTTGTACTGCATAATTATCAGTACTGCTGCTTGTAGTGTTCAAGTAAATAGTAGCAATAGTATCTCTTGTTATATTAACATTATCATTAACTTTAAGAGGCCCATCAACAGTTAGTTTAAATGTTGAAACTGCTGTAGTACCAATCCCCACTTGCGATCCGTTGTCAAATATTATAGAGTTTCCTAATGTATCGCCGTCAGGGGTCCATTTTGCAACATAATTTTGCGTACCTGAACCATCTACAAAACCTAACCCGCTAAGATCTTGTGTTAAATCCGCTAAACTCCCTGTTCTTGTTAAAGTAAGCGTGTTGCCTGATAATGACATACCATCTACATAGTTATCAGTATCGCCTCCCAGCTCTATCCATTGAGTGCCGTCGTAATATTTTATTGTATTTGATCCTGTGTCATAAATAATTTTAGCTTCCACAGCAGAAGCAACGCCCGATGTTGTTTTATGCAATAACGCATTTTGTAATTGCGATACATCGGTTAAGTCTAAATGATTAAGAAAAGGGATTGCCATTGTTTTAGTTTAAATATGCATAACCGCTTTGAGCAGCTGCTAGGTTAATTGTTAAATTGTTTTTGTCTATATATTGTACTCCTGCAAATGCGCCTACATTTTCATAAACGAAGGTATTGCTTGAAAATTTTATACTTACACTTGGGAATTTACCTAAATTGTGATTTATTACCCAAGTTGTACTATCAGAGTTTTGATGATGAGTATAATGCAAATCACCACTGTATATCGCTAATGAGTAATAATTGTCTAAAACTAAAGACCCATTAGAAGAATTGTGAACTAAAGTAAAAATAAAATAACCGGCATTTTCAGCATCAGCCTCAAGGTCTGTTACTGTATATATACCATAATTGTTTTTATTATTGTTATCAAAAAGTATAATTCTTTTATCTTTGTACTCTAATATGAAGTCTTGTATGTTATGCTGCGCCCCATCTATTTGACTAAATCTTAAAGATGTTATTGCATTAAAATTAGCGCCATCAGCCGGTCCAGAAAAAGTCATATCCTCTAGTATATCACTAAATTTATATGACGCTTGGGTATGAATAGGTATTAAACCCCTGCCAAATAACTCCGCTATTCCATCTAATGGAAAATTCTTAGTAATTGACCCGGAAAAGTCAGTACCTATTACTTTGTCTTGTTTAGTAATGTTAGTATCTAAATTATAAATACTAATTCTGGCCATTATTTGCTTTTAAATATGTTTGTTGCTTTTTCTGTTGTGCGACCGCCAAAATAGGCTAAAACTACTGCCATCATTACTTTTTCAAAAGTGTCATTCCATGTTGCCCCTATGTTAAAAGGAATTGAATCCACACTATCAAGAATACCAGCGAAGCTAAAAATAACAATACACCACACTAATACTAATGGGCGTACATTTTTTGAAAGCCACGAATCTGATGCGGCATCCGCTTTCCAGCGCGTGCTTATAGCTTCTATTTCTTTATTTTGCTGATCAAAAATTAATTGTTGTAATTTAATTTTTTCTTCAGCTGGTATATCGGCTTTTGTAATAGCCGCAATAGCTTCTTTAGGCGAGGTTATACCTTCAAGGACACCACCTAGTGCTGGATTTATTACATTAGCCGCCCCTAATAATAATTTACCGACTGTAGTTTGATTAAATTTTTTCTTAGACATTATTATCTTTTAAGATTTCTAAATGTAGATCCAGGTTTTTTAGTGGTAGATTGTTTTTGTTTACGCCGCTGTTTTCTTTCTGCTTGCTTTAAACCTCTAGACGCTTTTTTGCTTGCTCGATTTTCTTGTCTATCGTATTTTTTTCTAAGCCTTTGAGCTTTTTGAGTGTCACCTGCAGCAAGAGCAGCTTCACCCTTTTTTCTTGTTTTATCTGCTCTATTAGATATTCTAGAAACTTGCTTGGTAGTTTTAGCGCTAACCTGCGGCGCTTTTTTAGTTTGAGAAACAGGTTTTATTTCTGTAGAAGCGCTTGGTTTTGTATTTACATTTACTTTTTTAGGCTTTAAGCTTTGTGATGCAGTTTTAACAGTTGTGTTTCTATTTGTTGGTCCAACACCATATGCTTTATTAATTTGATTTTGATAGCGGTTGTATTCAGCAGTTCCTTTTGTAGCCTTATTTCTACGAGATATAATACTATCTAAATTTGCATTTTGACTTTTAGCATATTTGTAGCTGCCTTTTTTAGGGGCTGTTGTTTGCGGAGCTTTAGGCGTAGATGGTGTAGACGGTGCAGATGGTGCTTTTGGACCTTTTAAAAATCCTTTCGCAAAGCCATACGCTGCTGCTGCTCCTTTACTTATAGCGCTATCTTTAGATCGCGACATATGCACCGCTCCCTCTGTCACTCCGCTTAGGACCCTCCCTGTAATATTCCTTACCGTTTTTGGGCTTATAATGTTTGTAACTTTCGCAGGTGATTGCAAAGTTTTAAGTTGAGGCTGAGTTATACCGCCTTTTGTTGTTTTTGTTATTTTGGCCGTAATTGGAGTTGGCCCTACTTGTTTTCCCATTTTTATCGTTTTTTGTATTGGAACATTTTGTTTAGCGCATTTTTTCTACCCTCGCATCCGCATGGTATATTTAAGCCATCTGACACTTTATCAACCATGCTTTTTATTCCTGTAGCTTTTGTAAATCTTTCTACGGTGTCGCCTAAACCTCTATCCTTTTTAAACATAATTAACATTTCCATCTACGGCGTGCTGCGCATATTCTTTTCTCTGGCGTTTTACTACAATTAATGCCGTGCATTTTCATTTGACCTTTAGATCTTGCGCAATATGATGTACGTCTTTTTCCGCCTCCAGGTTGTGGTGCTCTAAGCTTACCACCAGTTTCCTTATTATACGCTTTTCTCCCGGCTGCCGTCATACCTGCGCCTTCTTTAGCTGTAAGAAAATGTCTTCCTTTACCTTTCGTTGTTTTACGAAGCTCTTTAAAAGGGGAGTTTGTTTGAACGTACATTATTTATAGGTTTTCTTACCGAATCCACCCATTTTGAATGGGCTCTTTTTATTGCCATATCCCATTTTAGCAGGTGAGCCATCTTTACTGATAACACCTCTGCCGATAAGAACATCTTTTTTAGTAACCTTGCCATCTCCTGATAAATCAGTTAATTTTTTAAGAGGTGACTTTTTGCCATAAGATTTAAACTTAGCTGGGCTAAATTTCATTTTAGCAACGGTTTCGGTTTCTCTTTTTTCTAAAGACTCTTGGTTATCAACCTCTGATTGCATTGTGTCACGCTCGCCTTTTACAAAACTTTCACCCAATCCAGCGCTTTCTTCTGTTTGGCGTTGAACGTTTTTGCCGGCTTCGCCAGCTAGTTTTGCAATCTGATTTTTTTGTTTTAATTTAGCTTCAAGTCTTTTATATTTAGGGCTGCTTGTGTCGCCTGCAGCTGATAGCTTATCTAATTTAGCTTGTGTTCTTGCTGCTTGTGCAGTTGCTCTTTTTTCTTGATTTGCCGCTATTTTTCCTTTACGAATTTGTCTACGCAAATTTTCAGGAGTCATTGAGGTGCCCTCAACTTTTGTTTTTAATTTAACCTCAGAAGTTTTTTCTGTATCAGGAGTTCCAGGTGTGCCTTCATCAAGTACTACATTTTTTTCGCCAATTTTAAATTCATCTCTATAATCTTGGACAGCCTCTTCTTGAGACATACCAGTATCTAATCTTTTTTGAATTTGATTATTATACCAATCTTTTTGCTCTTGATTTTGAAATGAACCGCCACCTGAATAACCCATAGTAGGATCTGTTCCTGCAGACCCAGGCTGATTGCTTGTGCTTTGCACATAAACCCCTGTTTCGTCAGCTAGCATTTTTTTGCTTTCTTCCTGCGCTTTGCTCTCTTCGTTTTTTAAGGGGCTATATTTACGTTTAAGCGCGCTTGTAATTGGTGTTGCTTTCATAGTTTTATTATTCTTGTTATTCTTCTGATTTAGCAAAAGACTCACCTAGTTTTTTACCAGCTTTAGCCACTTGGCCTGCAGCGCTACTTGAAAAAGTAGAGTTACCTGCTTCAGCGGCTTTTAGTGTAGCTTCATCCAGTTTCATGGGAGATTTACATCTTTGTGTAATTGGTACTGCTTTCATAATTATTTTGTTCTATTATACGCTTCTGCTTCCCAAGGTAAACCTTTTGCACCTTCACTCATTTGAGGGCCGCGTGGGTATGTCTTGCCTTTCCAGTAAACGTTTTTTTCGTCATAGTTTAAATCACCTCGTCTCATTTGTTCGTGGTGAACATTCTCATGTGCAATTGCATGCTTCTTTTTTTGCTCACTAGCATCTTTATCCACAAAAGTAGTGCCATCTCTATTAGCTTCTGCTATAACACCATCTTCTAGGTTTTTTTCAAATACAGGATGTGTATATGATGAAAGATCTTCGTTTATACCGAGTAAATTACCTATAGTGTTTCTAAGTTTAAACCCCATTATCTATCTGAGTCTTTAATCATATCATCAATAGCCTTGTTATAGACTTTATCTGTATATGTTTTATTTTTATAAAATATGCTTTTGGAACTTGTAGGCAAATCTTCTTCGCCTAACATAATTCTATATATGCGCATTATAAGTTGCTTGCATTTAAGTGAGGTATGAAATATAGAATATTTAATTGAAGTACGATTGCGATGGCGCCAAACCTCTATCCACCCTTCGCGTCTTAGTCTTTCCCACCTGTCTTTATCCCAGGAGTATGTGTATTGACCATCTATGAAATCATTACGTGTAAAACGTTTTTTGCAATCTAAATATATAAGTAATTCAAGATCTGCGTCTTTTAACTTATAAGTTTTACAGGCCCATTTGCGAATGAGCCTATAATACTTCAATAACTGCAATTCACGCAAAGTTGCGGATTCTATTCTCATTCCGCTAAAACAACATCTTGAATTCTTATAACTTGGTACAATGTATCCTCAACTTGTACCCCGTGCCCTGCATGACGGTCGTAATATATAATGTTACCGTCATTAACACCTTCAACTAGATTTCCAGCTGATATTACTTTTGCTTTTAAATATCTAACGCTATCATCTATTTTATCTGTCAACTCAAGCCCACCCACCATACGCGGGCCTTCTTTTACTTTTTCAACTATTAGGTAGTAATTAATTGCTTTCATTTATACGAGTATTATTAATTACACAATCTGCTGAAATAATAGTGCTAACTACACTTACCGCGTTTTTCAATGCTGTTTTAGTTACAAGCGCCGGATCTATAATACCCGCTCGTATCATATTAACTGGCTTGCCTGAGGTAACATCTATACCCCATCCTTTTCTTGTTGACTGTAGCACATTGTTTAAACCTGCATTTTCTAATATAGTTTTATATGGTGCGGCTATAGATTTAAGCAAAACCTCTTCGCCTTTGTTTTTAGCGGTTGTTAGTGTTGATGCATTTAACAAAGCAACGCCACCACCTGGAACTATACCTTCCTTATAAGCAGCTTTCGTCGCATATATCGCATCTTCAATACGGTCTTTCTTTTCTTTTAATTCAACCTTCGAGTCCGCGCCGACTTTTACAATTCCGACTGCTCCGTTTAGCATAGCTAACCGCTGCTCTAGTCGTCTTTTAAAGTACGGATTAGATTCATTCTGAATCTTTGTTTGTATATCTTCGATACGTTCGTTAAACGCTACACCTAGATCACCGACTTGTAATACAGTGGTTTTGTCATCTGTTATAGCTTTTACCGCTTCACCCAAACAATCAGGCTCTATCATATCTAAATCATCACCTAGCTCTTCATTTATGATCTTAGCACCTGTTAAAAAAGCTAGATCTTCTATTGTATCTTGCTTTGTAGGGCCGAAGCCTGGTGGGTCAATTATGTTAACTTTAATATTACCTTTTACTTTATTCGTAATTAAAGCAGCTTTTGGCTGTTGTTCAACATCTGCTACAATAAGCAGCGCTCTGCTCTTTTTAATAACAAACTCTAATACGCTTTGTATTTTTCTTATGTTTGATACAGGTGATGAAACAATAAGTACATATGGATTATCTAATACCGCTCTTTGTTTATCTTTATCAGTAATAAGATATCTTGATACAACGCCACTCTCTAATTGCACACCCTCCACAAACTCCACATATGTTTCATTTGTTTCAGACTCTTCCATTAGCACTACACCATCTTTACCTACTTTCTCGTAAGCTGACGCAATGACGCTACCAAGTTCCCTATCATTATTACAGCTAATTGACGATACATCAGATAGCTGATCGCCAGATACTGCTTTGGAGTGTTTAGAAATGTACTTGATAACCTTTTCACTTGCCGTTTGTATTCCATTCTTAATGTCTCTTATAGTATGCTCACCTGATTCTAATGCTTTGTGTGCATTGTATAGTAGTGAATGAGCGAGGACGGTTGCCGTAGTGGTACCATCCCCGGCTTCTTTCACTGTGTTTTTGGCTGCTTCTTTTATAAGTGTCGCTCCTATATTTTCAACCGGATCAAATAAGACTACGCTTTCCGCAACGGTTACACCATCTTTTGTTATCACCGGTCTGCCTAAGGCATCTTCATATATTACGCACTTACCTGAAGCGCCAAGTGTTGACTTTACTGCATTAGTTAATTTGTCAACACCTTGCATTATCTTTGTCTTGCCAGCATCGCCGAAAGACAAATCTTTTACTATCTCACTGGGATTATTGAATTCCATTTAATTAAATTATAATTTAGATTTTACTTATCGAATGTTTTAACAACTACTGGTCCGTTTGCAAAAGAGAGCTTCTTTTTATAATGCTCTATAGAAGAATCTATTGCTGCTTCCGCACCTTGCAGGGTTTCTCGCCGTGTGGTGTCAACCCATTTGTCGTCTTTGTTATATTCGGCTTGGTAATATCCGTTTGGTAGTTGTACAATTCGCCAGTTGGTTTTGTTGGAGACGTGCTCCCAAAGCTTTCTGGTTTCGTCGGAAACGCTTCTGTCATCTTGAGACGTCCACGTTTGGTGATAAAAGTATGTCATTTGGTTTTGGTTTATATTAATAATTGGTTTGCCCTTCCTGGGCCAGGTTTATTATCCTGCAGATACCTTTAAGGTACCGCTATCGTTCCACAGTCTGCCAGCTACGGCTGGATCGCTAGTGGGTAGGTTAGGCATAGATAGTGTAGCGCCGTCAACACTTCCCGTTCCTGTAATTGAAACATCTGTATTTACATGCGTTTTTAGTGCTCCTACTTCAAAGTTCTTCGTTGCGTTGTTAGCACTTTGCGCTCCATCTGTACCAATCAGCTTGTCTGCCGAGTTTATAACACTATCATTAGTATAGTTCTCTAGTCTTGCCATTATCCTTCTCTTTTAGTTCCACGCCCGTCGTTTCCTCTATTGCGCTTTACTGATTTAAATTTTCTGTCTTTGTGGTCGTAATCTTTACCAGCAATATTTTTTCCTGCTTTTTTAGCAGCTCTTCTCAATCGTTGATTCTCTGCACGTTTCTTTTTTCTTGCAGGAGAGTTTGCGTAAGCCAGATCCCTCGCTGCTTTTCTTCTGCGAGCAGTTGGCGATAATTGTTGTCTTGCCATACATATTATATTACAGGTACTTATTTTTTTTTACGTAAGATATATAGAAGTAATGGGTTGCATATATATTTTTACAATACCGCACGCAAAACTAAAGCTAAATCTTTTGACCAGTCCCCGTGCCGTTTTCTGGATCGTTACCGGGAACCACGCTAATCCGGTCTGCGGCCTGCAAACTATCGCTGGATCGGATCCCAACCAGGATTCGGGGTTTTACCACAGCACAGCAGCGGAGCGCAGCGTAGCGTGCATAGCAACGCGTATAGCATTTACAAACTTAATACGCTACCTTTCAGATAATATAATTATGCCCCAGCCCCAGCGGGGTGTATAGCAAATACAAACTTAACACGACTGTACTTAGATAATATATATGTAACGAATTAAAATGTAAATTATGAGTATAAATGACAAATTAAAACAACTGTACCAAAGATACGATTTCTTAATAGATTGTGACAGATGGGTACAAGCTAAGACAATTCAAAATGAAATAAAAGAATTAGAATTGTTACGTGAAGAAAGTTACACAAACTA
>CAACVD010001754.1_pt1 | contig 10300 bp, 4 predicted proteins | sample 2381771 | NCBI WGS metagenome assembly CAACVD01 (sample SAMEA5211965, study PRJEB30684) | marine metagenome | biome: Marine; feature: Epipelagic; material: Water | collected 2015-10-15 | depth 15 m | reverse complement strand
ATTTCTTACATAGTTTTTTAATACTGTATTACTAAACACAGCAGGGTATCTTAAAAACTGTGTAAATATATCTACTTTAGGATTGGTCATAAAGACAGGTATTCTTGCTCTATCTCTACCTACTGGCATTATAACTTCGTTTACAAATCTACCAGCTCCTTGTATTACAGACTTATAAAAGTCATCAGCGTATTCTATTTCTCCTGTCAGTACTCCTTCTTTTCTAGCAGGACCAAAAGATGTTTTAGCTCCATCGTTTAACCATCTTAAACCGTCTTGTATATCTATACCTAAATCAAATAGTTCACTTTTTAGTCTTTGAACTTCTTTTATTTTACTAGTTGATTTTACTTTAGCACGTTTATCAGCTAAAACTTTTTCCATTAATTTAGACTCATCAAAAATATCTATGCCTTCTTTAGAAAGCTTGTCAAGTGATTCTAAGTTTTCTCTTATTAAACCTTTACCTATATTAAAAGAAGCTAACTGAACAGTTTTTGTCCAAGGTGTTAATATGTTAAGTCTAAAAAATCCTCTACCTATTTTTTTAAGTACTTCGTTTTGTAATCCTTCACCAGTTAATCTATTTGTAGATTCTGCAAAAGCTTCATCCATTGCCATAAAAACTTGTTGCATTTCTTTTTGTATATCTGAATCAGACATTTTATGTTTCTTTCTAAGAAGAATAGGTATGTCTTGTACAAATATTTTATGACCTTCTTTTACACCTTTAAGTGCATCTTTAACAGGACCAGAAACAGAAGCACCTGTTTTAGTAAGAGGTATCATAGCTTCTGTCAATGATGAAACTGTTGCAAGTGGTAAATAAGCCATAGCATTTGCAAGTTTTGTTCCGTCATAAATACCTTGTATTAAACCACTATCAAAGTAGTTTACTTGACCAGTTATAGATTCATACAACTTTATTATTTTAGCTTTATCTTTTCTACTAAGACCTCTGTTTTGACCTCTAGCTGCTCTAAGTTCTGCATCCATTGGTTCTAACCATCTTTCTGTAAATTGTGCTACGTTTGATTTTTTATTTATTCCGGGAAGTAAAAAACTTTTTTTATGTTGAATAGTATTAGCTGCGTTCATATAATAATTAATAGCAGTATTTAAATCAGTAGTTAAAAATTCTTCAAAAGCATTATCATTTAAATCTTTAAAAGCTCTTGACTGTGTTAATAAAATAGAATGAGAAGAAAATAATTCATTTCTCTTATTTAACATTTCATCAACAAGTCTTGATGCTTCAGCACCATCTTTTACAATTTTTTCACTTATTAATTTTTGTTCAAAAGCTGGTCTATTATCTTCTATAGCTTTTCTATTCCAGCTTCTAGGAAAGTAATTAACTAATCTTCTTTCTTCTGTTATAAGACCAGCATCAATAGCATCATCAAATATTTTACCAAAGAAAGATTCTAAATCTTTAGCAACTTGTTGTACTTCTTCACTATATTTATTAGGATTATCTCCTCTTAAAAGTCTTATTACTCCTAGCTCATCTGATTCTTTAAATGTCCCTGTTTTTCTAATAGGTGCAGTAGCTTCGTCAAATACCCTATGATATTCTGACCTAAGATTGTCAAGCATTTCACCGTGACCAAGTTCTACTTTTTTTCTTGTTACTGTAGTAAAACCCCTACTAAAATCTTCTCTCATTAAATTACCAAGCTGTCTAGTAATTGGAGAAAACTTAGCTTTAGTATCTAGTATAGATGTTGGTGAACCAATAGTAACAGCTTTTGCTGCATCTGCAGCTTCTAAAGTTTTATAAAATTTATCAGCTAAAGAACCTTCTTCAGTTTTTAAATACGCATCATCTGAATAAAGCCTATTCATTTTACTGTAATATAAATTAGCTTTTTGTATTCCTCCACCAACAAGCCCACCAGTTAAAACACCAAGAGCAGTTGAGCCTACTAATTCAGGAGTAGAATATAGTTTTCTTAAATCTGTATTTAGTTCTGTTGTTTGTCTAAAATGATTGTCAAGACCTAACCAAGCTCCTGCCTCAACTCCAGCAACTGCAGCAGCTTTTTTTACAGTTTGTGTACCTTGAGATTTTAAAGCTCCTGCTGCAAGTTTTGTAGGTCCTACAAAGTTTTTAGCAACTTGTAATCCTGTGGTAGCTAATCCTTGTCTAGCAGCTAATGAAGTTCCACCTGTAAAAGGTGCTGCCAAGGCTGCAACGATTAAAGTTGGGTCAGTTGCTATATCAATACCTGCATCTTTAACTAAACCAGCAAATTGTTTGAGACTACCTAAGTCTGCATTATCAAACTCACTTCTTAAATAAGCATAATCTTTTTTTTGTTGGTCAGTAAATTTACCACTTTGCATGGCTCGACTCATACCGGATGCTAAATTAAAATCTGAATCTCTTAAATATTCAAACACATCATCAGATTTTTCACCAACAGATTGTAAGAATCTTTCAGAGACTTCTAAAAATTTTTCATCTTTTTCTAAATCGTCTAAAGTTTTCTTTTTACCATAAGAAAAGGAACCAAACGTAGGTTGTTGAAAAATGTCGTATTTCATTTATGAGAGTATGTTATTTTTTAAGTTTTCAAAAAGTTTATTTATATTTTCATCATCTTTTAAAATGTTAAAATCATTATCTTTATTCATAAACATTCCTGAAACTAAACCACTAGCTTTAAAACTGCTTATATTTTCTTTATTCATTAATTTTTGTTTCATAGCTTTTTTAGCTTTTGAACGTAAACTTTTTATACCACCTTCATATCCTAAACCCTGAACTCTAAAAGGAGTTAAGCTTATATTATTATCTAAACCTAAATAATTATAAAGGTCTTCTCCGCTTATAGTTGCTAAATATCCTAAATCATCTATAGATAAATTTGATAAATCTAACTCATCTACACTATCTTCCCAATTAGTAAGATAAGTAAGTTTTCTACCAGAGTGTGTTTTTATAACACCTTTTTCTTTATACATATCTGTAATGTTAGGTTTTTTAATAATTGGTTTTTGTTCTGATTCTTCTTTTTCTAAATTAGTATCTTTAAAAGCATTATTAACTTTGTTAGTTAATTCTAAAATTTCATCTTCTTCTAATTCAAGAGAAGGATTGTTTATATTTGCAATAAAAGAATCTCTAACTACTTGTAGTTTTTCTTCATTAACATTAATATTAGTCAGTTCTTCTACTATTTCTGGCAATTTATCAATTAATGAAACATCAAAACCTTTTATTCCCATAGTATCTGCTTTAGTCATTCTAATTTCATTAGGACTATTGTGAACAAAAGTATTTCTTAAAACAAAATCTATAGAAGCTTCTTGAAGGTCAACTTCTGTATATTCATCACTCCAGTTTCTATTATTTTGTTTATAATAATTTAAAGCATAAGCTGAATTAGAAGCTAAAGTTGCTAGAGCATCATTATCATTTAATAAGCTTTTATATTGTTTTGCATTTGGTTTTAATTTTAGTCTAATTCTTTGAACATTATTTAATTTATCTTGTTCAGTAGGTGTAAAATCTTGATTAGTTTCTAAAATATCTTTATACCTAACAGCTAAACCTGAACTCATTTTTGTTTCGCCTTCTCTATCATAAGCATCCATAAGTTGTAATAATTTAAAAGGATTATTTACAATAAAGGAATCTTTATCTTCTGTTTCTTCAAATGCATTTATTAAAGCTTTACCGTTAGCTATTTTAATTCCTTCTTTTGTTAAATAACTTTCTGTATTTATATCTCCTTGAACTAATTGCATGTAAGCTCTTTGACCAATTTGTTGAGTATTTAATGAAGGGTTTTCTTCTATAACATCATTAATAATTTCTACATAAAATTTATCATCAAGATTTTTATAATTTTCGTTTTGAGCAACTACTTGTTTTAAACTAGGTATAACACTATAATACACTTCTGATAAATCTTTTGGTTTAGGTTTAAACACTAAAGGTTCATACAGTTTTTCTACTTTAACTTGGTCTTCAATAGAATCTCTAAAAGTTGTTCTATTCTCTTTAGCTTTAATTAAAGCATCTTGTAACTCTATGAGTTCTGCATTAGTTGTAACTAAATCTCCTCTAACATCTATACCAGCTTTTTGTAATTCTTTAAGTCTTTCAGGGTCTTCTTGTCTTTTAAATATTCTGTTCCATGCAGCTTTTATTAAACCTTTTTTGGTTGGGTCATCTTCTACTAAAGCTAATGCAGCTTTATATTCTTCAGTAGCTCTTTGATTAAACTTTTCAAAAGTTTTAGTAGTTGCACGAGGGTCAGCTTTTAAACCTTCCATTCTATTTATTAATTTTTCTCTTTCAGCATTATAAGAAGCTTCTAACTGTTTTCTTAATTCTTCAGGTTCGTTATCTTTATTCTCCCAAGTTACACCTGCAGTTTTTGCTTCGTCAGTATTATTAATAATTCTAGAAACTTCTTCATTTAAAAATACTTCTTTATTATCATTATATTTTTTAAGTAAAGCACGTTCATCATCATAAGCTTCAAACTCTGATTTATTTAAATTAAATATTTCTTTATACTTTGTGTTAACATCATTTATACCATCAACAATATTTTGTTTTTGTTGATTTTGTAAAGCTCCAAAAGTTGCCATAATTGTAGAAGCTAGTAAAGCTCTTTTAGCTTCTTTCTTATCTTCTTTTCTTCTACCAGCTAATAACGAACCAGCTAACTGACCGTATGCTTGACTACTACCTTTAAAATAATCTTCTATAGCCATCACTCCTCTCCTTTACTTAATAAACTTTTTATCTCTGGACCTTTTTCTTTTACTTGTGCTAATATACTTTCAGGAACTACATTAGTATCAATCTTAGAAGACTCTATATTTTTAGTAGCTCCTTTTTTAATATCTGTTAGTGCATTTCTAAATTCATCTACTCTCTTATCAAATTCTTCTTGTTCGTCTTCTTCATCAAATTCATCTAAGTCATCGCCTTCTATATTATATTTAATGTTAGCTTCTTCACCTATAGCCATAATAGTATACATAACTGGTTCGGCTAACATCATCATAACATCAGGATTTATTTTACCTTCGTTAAACTTTGCATATAAAATAGCAGTACCTAAGTCTGCGACTGCTGCACCTTGAGCTAAAGCAGAAACAATATTTTTCATAGCTTCAGGCTGCATTAAAGAACCTACAATATCATCTAAAGCTTCTCTAGGATTTGTAAAATCTGGTGGAGTTTCCCAAGGATAAGGATTTTCTGCATCTCTTGTCAAGCTTTGTCCCGGTATTGGTGTACCTTTGTTTGACAAGTTTACAAGTTCATCTAATCCTTTCTGACTAAACTTAGCCTCACCTCTTATTTTAGGTCCTTTATCAGGTGCTATTTCATCTATATCAAATCCTGCATCTAATCCATCTAATACTATTTGACCAGCAGCTTCACTTAAGCTTGATGAAACTACAGGATTGGCTTTTCTTTTAGGTGTTCCCATTATGATGCTACTCCAAATGTTGCTTGTCTATATAAATCATTACCATACTGACTACTAGGGTCTGAATTACCATACATTATATGTTGATAAATACTATCAGTATCAATTCCTTTTTGAGCTGCAAATACCTTTAAAGGGTCTGAATACTCTGCACCCTCAACAGCAGCACCAGCCATAGAACCTTGTTGTTCAGGGTCTCCAGCTATATATTGTTGAGTCATTCCAGTTAATGCAGCAGTTCCTACAGTTCTACCTACAGTTGATACAACTTTTCCAGCAGTAGTATCAAAGAATCCTGTTTTAGCTACTTCAGTAGCTGGAGTTTTTCCTAATACTTTAGGAACATTTACAGCTAATTGCTCTGCAGCTCCTGCACCAGCACTAACACCGGTAGCTCCGGGAATAGTTGTCGGTATATTTAATTGATATCCAGAGACTGTCGTAGCACCCGGCACACTTGAAGGTAATGTTGATGGTAAATTTAATGCTCCTTGAGCTGAAGGCATTTGACTTGCTCTAGCTATACTTGCAGGAGTTTCACCAGCTAATATTTGTTCAGTTGTTAATTGAGTTCCTGAAGATACTGCTCCTTCTGTTGCAGTACTTTCTATACCAAAAGGTTTGCCAGATATTGCAGAAGCTTGTACACTTCCTGTTCTACTTGCTTCAGTTGTAAGACCTGTAAAGTCTGTAACTCCTGCAGCAGCTTTACCTAACATTTTACCAGCAGAAGCAAAAGGTTTCATTACAGCACCTACATTAACACCACCTACAGTAAAACCAGTTACAGCTTGACTTGCATTCATCATCCAACCAGCAAAAGTCCCACTAGCTGCAGTTCCTCCGGTAAAGGCTCCTATAGCTGCCCCTCCCGTGACTACGACTGCAGCAGCAACTGCCAAAGCTTTAAGAATTTTACTAGAGCTAATTTTCTTAACTACTTTCTTAACTCCTTTTACTACTTTTTTTACTACTTTTTTTACAGCACCTGTAACTTTTTTAAATGCTTTTTTAATTTTACTAAATAATCCCATAATAAATTCCTAATTAACTTGCGAACAAGTCTCCTGTTATTGCTCCTATTAACTTCTCAATACTTGAAACACTTCCACCGTACTTAGAAGGGTCTGAAGCTAGTGCAGTGTTTACAAGCTGTGCAATTCTATTCTTTTCATTTTCACTGTTTCTAAAATCATAATCAGCTTGGTCTCTTAACTCTTGCCATAAAAATGATTGAGCTGTTTGAGACATAGCAAATGCATTTTGTGCATTCTGTGCATTAATCTGATTTTGCATTGCAGTGTTTGCAGTATTCATATTTCTACGCCATTGAGTATTAGATTGTTCTACTACTGCTTGGTTCTGTGCGTTCCATTGATTTCTTGCAAAATCTTGATTAGCGTTAAACTGGTCTATCTGTGTTTCAAGTTGAGTATTAAACTTTTCAACATCAGCAGCTCTATTAGCATCTCGAGCTGCAGCAGCATTAGTTTGTGAATCATTAAACTGTGCCATTGCATTAGTTTGAGATACATTAGATTGTTCTATCTGTGCAGCTAAACTAGCCATGAACTGATTAGTTTGATTTTCACTAGCAGCATTAAATTGTTTAGCAGCATTAGTTGCAGCTTGGTCAGATAATAACCTTTGTTGTTCTTGTTGAGCTTTCATCATATTAGCTTGTTGCTCATTATTCATATTAGCCATATCCATAGCTAAGAAGTTTTGTGCATTTTGTACAGCTAATCTTTCTCTTGTAGATAAGTTTGCTAAATCCATTGAAGCCATAGCTGTAGCATTTTGCATAATAGCTTGTTGTTCTGCATTCATATCAGTAAGAGCTACTGTCTGCATAAACTTACTATTAGCTAACTCAACTTGTTGAGCTGCTGAAAACTTAGCCATATCCATGTTAGCTTTAGTTGTAGCATTTTGTATAGCTGATTGTTGGTCAACATTAAGTTGAGCTATACCCATTTGTTGAGCTAACTGTGCTTGTAACTGATTAGTTTGCATAGTCTTATTAAGATTTGCAAGTTCTATCTTTTCAGCATTACTTAATAATTCACTAGCTGCTTGGTTTCTTGAAGATAAATTAGCCAACCTCATTTGTTGGTCATTAGTTAAATTAGCAAGTTCCATTTGCTGTTTAAATCCAGCATTCTTAGCAAGAAAATCAGCAGCAATTTGCATCTCTGCCATTTTTTCTTGGTTCTCTGCAGACTGGTCTGCTCCAGCTCTAGCAGCATCTATTTGAAGCTCTGTCATATTTAACTGTTGCTCATTACCAAGATTCTGCATTGCCATTTGTTGTTCATTTTGAGAACGTACTAAAGCAGCTTGTTGTTCGTTTTGTAAGTTAGCCAGTCTTGTTTGTTGTTGTTGTTCAGCAGTTGTCATTACAGCTTGTTGGTCAAACTGACTTTGCATAACTCTCATCTGTTGAGACATTTGAGCTGTTTGACTTGCAGCAGTTTGTCTATTAGATAAGTTTTGTAATCTTAATTGTTGTTCTTGTGTAGCTTGTTGTAAGTTAGCTTGTTGTTCGTTACTTAAGTTTTGAGCTGCTCTAGCCTGAAGTGCTTGTGCATTGCTTTGTGCCATTGGTAAAGCACTTTGAATAATAGCATTGAATAAACTATCTCTACCTACTGTAGAAACACTCATACCTCTTCTAGCTAATCCAGCATTAACTGCATCTACAGCAGGTCTAGCCCACATAGGTATTTCACCATCTTCCATACCACCTAACAATGTTTCCATTTGTGAAGATACTAAAGCTTCTTGTGGTAATGCAGCAACTGCAGCTTGAACTTCTACAGGTTGTGTATCTATTTGAGCTTCAACTGTTGCAGGGTCTTGTACAACTGCAGCAGCTATATCTGGTGGTAAGTCTGCAGTTTCTGCTATCATATCTGCAGCAGCACCTTGAGCAGCTTTACCTTTTACAGGTCTTTGTTTAGCAGCAGTATAACCAACTGTATCGTTAATAGCAGCAGCAACACCAGCAGGAGCAGGTTCACCTAATATTATTTCACGTTCTGACCTTTCTGCATCTGGAGTAGGAGCAACTGTTGTATCTTCTCCTTCTACTTCTTTTACTAAGTAATCGTTATCTGGTCCTAAAACATCATCAACTGTTTGAGCTTGTGCAGCTTCAACTTGTAATTCATCAACAGTTGCAAATTTAACACCTGCTGTTATTTCTCCGGGAGCTACATCTTCTATTTCTCTAGCTTGTCTTTCTCTTGCAGCTTGAACATCAACATCTTTATCAGCTACAGTAGCTACGTCTGTTATTTCACCAGCTTTTATATCTTGTCCAATAGTTTCATCAGCTTGTGCAGCTTGTGAAGTTGCTACAGCTTCTGGAGCTTGACCTTCAGCTCTTATATCAGTTCTAGCCCTAGTAACAGGGTCCATAGTTGTAACTTGTTGTTCTTGTATAGGTTCTCCTGTTTCAGGGTCTATACCTACTTGAACTGCATCTGGTATTTGTGCAGCTTCTGGAACTTCACCTCTTGCAGCAGCTTCTGCAGATTGTCTAGCAACGTCTTGTTGGCTAGTTTTTTCTTCTTGAGTAGCTTGTTGTTCTTCTGTTTGCTGTTGAGTTGTAGTAGACCTAGTAGAAAAACTTCTTAAATAATCTTCATAAGCTTGTTGTCTTGCAGCATTAAATTCATTTTTAGCTTTAGCAAACTGAGAACCTCTTTTAATAGCTCCTCCTTGATAATCTCCATAATCTTTAAAGAAATCTTCTCTAGACATAGGACCGCCTGTATCTTCTACATTAACAGCAGTTGTTTGAGCTTGTGTAGTTTGAGCTTGAGCAGGTTGTGGGTTTCTAGTTTCTTGGTCTGTTCTACCAATAAACATTTGGTCAGAGCCTTTACCGGTTGTTGGGCTTCTTTGAAAAGCTTGTGAAGTCCTAGGAACAACATTAATAATTTTATCATCAAAATTTTCTAGTTGTCTTGCTTTATACTCTTCTAAAGTTAAACCTGCTTTTGCTGCTGCAGCTTCTTCAATACTTGTATAAGTTTGTTGAGTATTACTAGGAGTAAACTGTCCAGCAGTTCTTGCTCTGTATTGTTCTGCAGTTTCACCCTGCTTTCTTCCCATTAATGTATCTTTTATTATATTACCGCTAGAATCAACTTGTTTTAACTTTTCTTCTGAAGTAGTTGGTGCTGCACCTCTACGTGTAACAGTTTGATTAGGTATAAGTTTAGCTTCAGTTGTTGTTTTAGGTTGTATAGTATCCCTTTTTAAAATTGGATTAACTCTTTCTAACTCTTCTCTACCAGTCATCATTCTACCGCCACCAACACCACCAACTGACATTGGAGGTTGTTTAGGAGGTACCCTATCTTTAGGTAAAGGTTTTATAGCTTGTGGTGGTTTTTTAGCTATAGGCTGTATAGGTTTCTTTTTTACAACAGGTTCCATAGGTTGAGGTTCACCCGGTCTTCTAGGACCTCCTCTTTGATAACCTACTCTACCACCTTTAGACATATCTACTCTACCACCGGTATAATATTTTTTCTTATATGTTTTTTTCTTTTTACTCATTTATAATACCTTTATGTATATTTTACTTGACTTCAAAGAGTTTGTCAAGCTTTTCACCTAATTTATCTATCCTACTTATAAGGACATCAAAGTCAGCTTTTAATTCTTGTTTTGTTACATACTGTCTTGCTATCTCTTCACGAGTTTTATTTACAAGTATATCAAGTCTTTTAGTCTCTTCAGAATTTTGTCGAATACTGTAAAGTATTGGAGCCAACACCAAAGTTATAAAGATGTTCCAAAATAAATAAGGTGTTAGTTCCATA
>CAACVD010001753.1_pt1 | contig 10302 bp, 11 predicted proteins | sample 2381771 | NCBI WGS metagenome assembly CAACVD01 (sample SAMEA5211965, study PRJEB30684) | marine metagenome | biome: Marine; feature: Epipelagic; material: Water | collected 2015-10-15 | depth 15 m | reverse complement strand
TCTGATATTTTTGTTTTTGCCATAATTTCCTCAATTCAAAAAGGCACTAAACAACTGTGATGCCCCTGCTATAAAACGAGCCGTATTAGGTTGTAGTTGTTGTAATTCTTTAAGTCTTTTCATGCCATCAGGACTTGTTATAATCTTTGCTATATTTTTTGCATTTTCTTCAAATCTAATTTTATCAATATAATTTCCTAATTCTTTCAAAGGTGCTGTAACATCAAATTGCATTACAGAACCTACTTTCGTACCTTGCATTGCAGCTATTTCTCTTTGGTTAAAAGCAGTATCAGACCCCATTTTTTTAACTCTACCTGATGCAGTTAAAACTTCAGCTAAATCACTAAATGCTTGAAACTCTTCTGGCTCTAAAGTTGCTTGTAAACGTTTTCTAACACTTGGTCTGTTAAATGTTTTTGATGCAAACCTTGCTCCTAAATCAACACTTTCATCTGCTGCAACATCTTCAGTTTTTTCTAAAATAGAAGCAATCCATGCTCTTTTTAGTTGTTTCCATGCTAAAGGATCAAAGTTTTTAATGTAGTTTTTTGCCACCTCTATTTGTTCTGGCTCTCTTCCACCAATTAATTTATTCATTAAAGTAACTATATTTTGATCTGATACTCTTTCAACACTAAGAAACTTTTCATCAAACTCATTTATAGCTTTTGATAATTCTTCAAACTTTTTATTTGCTTCTATATATTTAGGATTATTTTTTCCCATAGCAGATAAAAGATTATTCTCTATACTTTGAATATCCCTGTTTATTACATTCATTAAAGAAACATTTGATGGTTCGGTTTTCATAACATCCATTTCAAATTTTGCCTTTTGCAATCTACCTAAGTTTGTATCAGGTATTTCTTTAATTATTTCTTTACCTTGCGCATTTTTAGTTTTAGTTTTTATAACCATTAAATTTTTAATTCTATTTAAAACTTTGGCTTGACTGCTAGTTTCTGGTACTGTTTTTAACAAATTATTGATTTGACTTACAACACCTGTAACATCTACAGGTTGAGCATCAGCAAATGCTTCTTTATAAATTGGATTAGTTGCTCTTAATCTTTCAGCTACTTTTCCAACTCTTGCTGCTTCAACTGCTTTTTTTACTTTATTTGTAGCCGTATAAGGATCGCCACCAGAAGGAGATATTTTTCTTAATATTTCATCTATTGCATTTAAATTTTGAGATTGTCTTTTATTATAAAACTTTTGCATAGGATCACTAGAACCAACTATATTTGTTAAAACTTTTTGCTGCGATTTCAAAGAGGGTAAGTTGGTTAACTCTGCAGGTGTTAAATTTATACCAAATCTTTCTGATAACGTTTTAAGTCGGCTAACATCTTCACTATTTAATAATCCAATATCTTTTGCAACATTTCTATCTGACAGTTTTGTAATTAATTTACCTCCTAATTGCCCTGCTGAATCTAATAAACCCTGCGTTGCTACCTGTTTAATATCTATACCTCTATCTTTGTTTAGTACTTGATTTGCTGCTAATTGTCTTATCGCATCTGCTCCTGCACCTGCTGCTCCTGTTGCTACTGTTGAAAGATAAGTACCTGCAGGACCAGTTAACATAAGAGGTGCAGTTGCAACTCCAGTCGCTATTGATGGTAATTCCTCCAAAATATCAGTTAGTTTAAATGCAATGTTTTTAAATGGTTTAGATTTAAACTTAGGAATCACACGTTGTTTTCTACCTGATTGGTTTATAAAAGTATAAGTATTTTCAGAGGGATTGTATTCTACTTTTCGCCCAATTTCTTTTGATAAAATAGATATAATATCTTGTTTTTTTTCTGGAACTCCTGCTTTTAAAAGAGTTGGAAAGTTTATATCTTTAGCATCAAATATAGTTTCTCTAGGTAGTTTGGTTGATGTTAAACTTAGGTCTTCAAAAGGTTCTCCAACTTTTCCATACCCTAATTCTTCTAATATTTCATTCGTTGCATAATCATATTTAGCCATATTAAATTAATCCAAATAAATTAATAACTTCTTGTCTAATACGAAACTTTTGTTCGTTAGTTAAATTTTTCTCATCAAACATTTCTCCATCTCTCTCGGCTTCTTTTGCTACTTTTTCTACAATTTTATTAGTTTCTTTGTCTATAACACTACGAAAATTACTTAATGGAAGATTTTGTGCAACTCGACTGATATCGTCTTTATACTCAAAGCCTTTTGTTAAAATAAATCGAGTTCTGGCTTGAGCAAGTTTTAATTTTTTCAAAACATCATTTAGTTTTGTTTTAAATTGAGTAGGAGAATCTTTTAACGAGGGAACAGTTCCTTCTATTCTTACTGCTTCTGATTCTGTCATAGCAGCACCAGTAATATCTTTAATTGTTCGATTCAAGTTATCCAAAGTGCTACTTGCTAGTTTTTCCGTTCTTGCAATTAAACTTTGTTGGTCAGATGATAAATTCATACCTAGTTTTTCTCCAAATGCAAACGCTTTAGCACCAAATTGATTTGCAAACTCTAATAACGTAGGGTCAAATTGTTGCGAAATTCGTGTAATTCTTTGAATTGCATCTCCAGTAGTTATTAACTTATCTTGTAACGACCTCTTAATTGTTTTATCTGTCGGAGGTTTTCTTAAATCTACTTTAACATTTGTGTCGCCTGTTTCTGATGATACTAAACTCATTAAATTTGAGTCTGAACGTATCATGTTGAAAGCCTCTGCATCTGATAAATTTTGCAACTGAGGAATATTGTTTTTTAAAAAGTCAAATCTTTCTTGTACAGATGACTTTGAAATAAATGGTGTTCCTAATTTTTGTGTAGTGTTATCAGAAAACTTTTGCATCAAAACAGGACCTTCTGCAGTATTTAATTTATAAGGAGAGCCAACTGGTTTGGGTTTTAATTGATTTTGTAACAATGCGAGTTGCATAATATCTGCACGATTTTTTCTATCCTGCTCTGTCTTATACATTTGTTGTTGCATTACATTTTGAAACCCTTGTTGTAGGTTTTGTCCTATCGATTGCCTAGGGTTTAAAAGTGCAGTGCCAATCGCAAATAAAGGATTCCCCAGTAAACCTAATAATCCTTGTTGACTTTGTGATTGTGGTTGATTAACAGCACCTAATAACCCTCCTCGTACTTGAGCACCTCTATCTCCACTAATTCCACCACCAGATAATGCACCTCCCCTAGCCATAGTATTCATAGCGTTTGTTGGATTAAGCGCAGAAGTTGCAAAACTAGGCATAGTCATATTTCTTTGTTGATCTATTCGAGAACCACTTATACCACCCATAAGATTCATAGCAGGTGATATATTTTTGCTCATAGCCTGTGCTTTTAACAAATCATCAAGCAAACTTTGTCTATACATATTTCGTGCTTGATTTATGTTTAAATTATTTCTAGGTCTATTTAATCCAAAAATATTTTGTAAAAAATTCATCTTTTTGCCTTTGTTTTATTGACTTCCTAAAGCACCAAGAGCCAATGGCAGTAACATTGGATTTCCTGCTAAGAAACCTAATGCACCTGCTGATCCTGCAGGAATCATGCTTGTTAATGCTGCCCCTGTTAATGCCCCTCCTAGTAAACCCTGCATACCCCCTTTAGGAACTTGAGCCGTCGTTCTGCCCCCCAAAGGTGCGCCATAAGCTGCACTAAGGAAATTTTGCAATCTTTGTTGAGGAATATTTTGTTGGAAATCAAATCTGTTGATCGCATCTTGTAAAGCCTGTTGCTGATACCCTTCTGCTATTTGACCTGTTTGCAATAATTGACCAATATCAGCATAATCCTGTTGCGCTAACATCGGTGCTTGTTGAGCTGCCATCAGTTGATTCTGTCTTTCTCTTGCAAAGTTATCAAATGCTAATTGCCCTGCTGTGTTTGTCAAATTTTGTCCAAACTGCGTTCTCGCTCTATCTTGTAATTCATCAAAAGCACCTGACCCATATCTACCTGCCATTGATGCCTTTGAATTTATTTGATTAACAGCATCGAAATATTGTTGCGTTGCTGCATCTGCTGCAGTTTGAAATCTTTGTTGAAAATATGGATTAGTTGCTCCTAACATATCTCCTTCAATTGTGCTTAAGTATTGTTGCTGTGCAGCCGGTACTAATGGATTTCCTTCTAATGCCCTGTTCTGCATAGCTGCTAATCCGCTTTGCGTTTGCTGACTAGGGCCAACAAATGTTTGTGCCGGAAAGAAAGAAGGTGTCGCAGATTGATATAACCTTTGTGCTTCACCTAGCCCATATTCAACAAATGGAGCCTGCGTAGGAGATAACTCCTGTATTTGTGTTTGCGTTCCACCACCACTCATGATAATTCCTTAATGTATTTTCTGGGTACAAATCCTAGTTGTTTAGATTTTTTAATCCAACCCTTGCGCCACGATTCAAAACTAATTTTTTTCATTTTCAAGTCTTTTGCAATTTCTTCTATTAATTTCCATTTTACTGCATCTGGAATATTTTGTTCGCAATATCCAGCCCATAAATGTAGAGTATCAATTTCCTGACATTGAACAACAACAAACCCGAAAGGCTTTTCTTCATAAAACCCTAACCAGAGCATTGATCGACCAGAAAGACAGTCCGCATAGATATCTTCTGGAATCCAACGCTCTGGACTTCGGGACAAAATTACCTCTAATTTTGGCCTAACATAAAACCAAAAATCTCTTAAGTTATTTGGTTCAATAAACTTTTTATTCAACCTAGAATTGCGAAAACAAAAGTTCTTTCACTCGAGGTATTAACCGCATGAGTAATAACTGCACTACCATCGGCTCTTTCGCTAACAAACATATTGCCCACAAAAGTCATAGCTGCCGAACTTGTTGGGGTAAACAACAAAACACTATCCTCACCGATTCTTGGATCATTAATACTCGTTTCTGTTGCACTAGCAGCAGTAAGAGTTACGCTAGAAGTATTATTTAATTTACCACCCATCGCATTGTTAACCACTTCGCTAATCTGTCTAGGATTAGCCCCGGAATATGGTAAAACTCGATAATTACTCAACGATTACCTCTTGGTTTAATATCTATCTCCACCGAAACTGCTGATGTATAGTTTCCACTTGGCAAAACTTTAATGCGATGATAACGACCATGACTGCGCAAAGAACATCTGTTTTCGTTATCTGCTTCGCTTGCATCACCAAAAATAACATCGCTATCTAATCGATCTCTACTCGCCACAGCTACACTAGCAGTTCCATTATCTACTTGAGGTTTGGCTAATGTAATTATACTGTTTTTATTCGTTAAATCACCTGTAATAATCTCTGCGCTAGAATTAGCTCCACTAAACGCAACTATTTTTGTGCCTTCAACCCCTGCGAGTAAAGTATTATTTGCTAACCAAAATCTATCATCTAACGATATACCTAGATCATCTAATGAACCACTATAATTATCTAACGACTCTAATGTAATTCCTTCTGTTTCAACCCCTGCAATAAAATCCGCTGTCGTTTCTCCTCTGCTCCATCTTTGCACTTGAAAGTTATAGATTAAAACAGATTGTACAGATGAATTATTTGTATATAACCAAAATACACATCTCCTTACAGGATCAACAGCACAGCTCATTGTATTTAACAACGCTAATTCTGCATCATTGAAAAAGAATCGATCTACTTTTTCTGCCCCTATTGGAACAATTTTTTGACCATCACAATAATAAAATCCATCATCACTTAGAAAGAAAGATAAACTTCCATACTGTGCAATTGATCTAGGCTCTAAACACCCTAGCCCTCTACTAAGTGTATCAAACTGAAAATATAATGGCGCACCGGCATAAGTCATTCTATTAATACTTTTTTCTAAAAATATCAATCCAAATTCACCACCTTGTACTCCAACGATGTTCCCCCCATCGGGGAGGTCTTGAAAATCCGACTGACTTGCAGGGCCACTTATCCAATCAGTTTCATCATTTATATCTGACCATAACACTCTGTTTGGGTTACTTGGTATTTTTGCACATACAACAAAATCCCTTACAACAGAAACAAAAGATGCTGTTGGTGCTGCACTAGCCACATTAAGAAAGGTACTAGAAGAATCAAGGGTATATCCTTGTAGTGGCTCTACTCCATTTGCAGCTAGTACAACTTTACCAAATTGTGCAAAAGACCATCTACCAGTTGGACTTGCAGAGTAATTGCCTGATCTACTAACATTTGATAAGTTTAAATTTGAACTACTGTATTGAAAAATCTTTGTACTCGATGTAGCAAATACTTTTGTAACAGTACCAAAACGACCTCCGAAAACTCCATTAAGTGTATCTGAAGCATCATTGCTGATTGCGGAAACAGATGGCAAAGGCGCATATCCTATTTGATTAGGAATAACGTTCTTTGCCTCGACTAAAGCACCTGCAATCGGTGGTTGATCTGGTAACCATTCTCCAAAAGTAATGGCTTTCATGTGACTGTCATTTGCATTGGATTACCACTAAACTCCGCGGCATCATCACTGCTTGTTAATTGTATTCTCGCTCTATCGTATAGGCTAGCCCAAATCGCAACTCTTTCATCATTCATTAAAAAGGGTTCACTCTCCGCCAATGTTGCATACAGTAAAGCATCAGGACAAGTTGTAAGGAAAACATTACTCGTATTGCTGTCGGATAAAAAATTAGGTTTTTGATAATATAATAATTTAGCCGTTAGCGTTGCATCTGGAGAAGGGCCAAACAAAAACTTATCTCCAGTGACCGTATAAAATACTGGTCTGCCTATTTCTTTCACACGCCCATTTCTAAAAAAACTTGTTGGCACTAAATAATCAAGCTGCGTTATGGGAGTAGTATCAAAGTGTATTTCTCGTAGCTGTAAAAAATCACTCGGCACATCTACCTCTTGAGCATTTACTGTTAAATCAGCAGTAGTTAACATTTCCCGCAATCGTAAATCTCTCCGCAAGCGCACTTCACCTAACTGAATAAAATCAACAATTTGCGCTGTTAAATCACTTCTAGCTAAATAATTTGCAACTAATGATTGTAGTTCAGAATAAGTACTTAGAGCCATGATTATATTTTACCTGTTCGAGTGCGAAAATATTGATTATCAGAATTATTTAACCAAGCCTTAAACTTTTTTTCATCAATAACTGAAAAGCCTCTCAAAATGCCTTGCCGGTTCAATTCATCAAAAACAGTCAAAGGAATTGACGCAACCTTATTACGAAAAGGCTCACCGCTCCAAGGATCACTTTTTTTTGTTTGATTAAATTCTTTTTTATTCTGTTCAATGATTGCGGTGCAATCCTGTACATCTTCTAGGATTACACCGTTCTCACTTTGATGAACAATTGTTTTTTTAAAGTCCATACATTACGCCAAATCAGAAACAATACCCTGTGCGCCCTCATTAAGAACCCCTAGAGTGTACTCTGCGACGAGTTGCTTCTTAGCCGCCTGATCCCCTGCGATACTTAGGTCATTTGTTGTGAAGTTTCTTAAAAAATTCACCTCCAAATACTCTGGATCAATCACTAAAGCCACATCATCAGCACTATTAGATGAAAGCATAAATCGATTTGGTACAACTGATATTGTTCCAAAATCACTCATGTAAACATCTGCTGCTCCAATAATTGTAGTAGGCTGATCACCCGGAGCCATGTACCTCTGTGCGGCTATCCCAGCAAAGCCACTCACAGTTTGTTTATGAGAAGGAGTAACCATTAGAATATTGGGATCTCCGCCAGCGGTGTAAACTTCTTGCACTACTGTTTTTAGCAAAGTTTCTGTAAATGTTCTTTCTGCGCCATCTATCGTTCCATCAACTCTTGCTGTTAAACCAATAGAACCTGCGACACCAGCAGAAGCAAACACACCATTAGTTTCAATCCATGTTTGAAGACCTCCTAAGTGACGAACTTGAGCCGAACCACCTGCACTTGCAATCTGATTAGAAAGAAGAATTGCTTCCATATCTCTTTTAATCTCTTTTGCTGCTTTCGCAAGTTGATACGCTTCCTCACTTTTGCGCCCTGCTTTATCAACTGCTTCTAAAGTTCTACTGATAGAAATAGTTTTTTCGCTGATCTGACAGTGGTTTGATAATCTGGTAGTTGCAGCTAATGTGGCTGTTGAAGCATCTGCCCCCTCAACTGCTGCATTACCAACGTTAACTGAAGCAAGACTATCAGTTTGCCATTCGTGCAAAACTCCACTCGCCTGCCCTTGACCTACTGAGTTCATAAACGGTGTATCAGTCGGAGAAATGGAGTAGATTACATCTTGTAAATCCTCCCTTTCACCTACTGCGCTATGTGTTGTAAATGTTGCCATTTTTTAAATCTCCTAAATAATACTTTCCAAGACAGCGGCAACATCTTTAATCTTGCCGGTCTGCTTGGCTCGTTGTTTAAGTTTGTTTACTCGCGTTCTTTTATCATCTCTTGGTTGACTCACACCGGGTTTCATCATCTTCGGTGCTTTGTTTAATTTCTTTTGAACGCTAGGATTAGATTTTTGTAGCTTGTTCCACTGATAGGCTTCGTACATTATATCAATGTGCCTGCTATCGTGTTGAAAAGGAGCTACGTTAATTTCTTCCTCACTAAACCCTTTTTTCTTCGCATAAGAACGTAATTCATTCTGTAATTTTGATGCCTTGTCGGGATTAGCGAAATCAGGAATTATTTCTTTAACACGTTTACTTTCAACTTTTAGACGCTCTTCGATTAGCCTTTGATTTTGTAGTTGTTGCTCTTGAGCAAGCCTTAATCTTTCGGCGTGAACCTGTTGTTGCTGTTTTTCTCTTTCTTGCTGTTCTGCAAGTTTAGTCACATATGCTACGGGGTCAGATTCTTTCAAGCCTGTTAAATCTTCCTTTTGCTGCGACAAAAACTGGTCTATCTGTTGAAGTCTTGCATCATATTCCTGACGGGTTTTCGTAACTTGCTCTAAGTCTTTTACCTTAGTTTGCAAGTCAGTTTTTATTCCATCAATTTGCTTTTTTTCATGCGCAAGGGTTTCCATCTTTTTTCGAACATTTGCTTCCAGTTGATAATTTTTAACCAAATCATCTAAAGTAACCTCATGCTCTTCCCCTTCGGCTTTGATCCGATAAGTTTCGAGTTGCGGTGCTTCTTCTGTTTCAGTTTCATTTTCTTCTGGTGCTGCCTCAACAACGTCCTCTACTTGCTGCTCTGCTTGCTCTTCTTGTTCTGCTTTTGGCTCTTGAGGTTGATCTTGCGATGCCTCATTCTGCTCCATTAGACCAAGAATTTTACCTGCTGCTTGCTGAGTATCTAACGATTCCATGCCTTGATTTTCGGTGACAGTTTCGCTCATAGTTTTAATCCTTTTAAGTTAAAAAAAATTTACGTTTCTTTATTCTTTCTGTAATTGACAAAGATTCAAAATGCGCAAGAATCTCTTCTAATACCTTGATCTTACGAAAGTAATCCTCTCTATCTTCGTATTGATGTTGCTCGGTGTTTTTTATACTTTCTAAATTTATAAGAATTAGTTGTTGAATTTCTTCTTTAAACTTTGTTTTTTCTAATAAAAATGTTGCTTCGTTAGGTGTCATGGTTGTCCAAAAATACCGCTAAATTCTGAAGTTTCACCATTAGCACTACTCGTATCATCAACTCCATTTTCCATTGTGGTAGCATTTTCCATTCCAAAATAAGGAATCTCAGCGGTAACTGCTGGCACACCGAACTGGAATTGGTACGGTAAAATATTTGTAAACCCTGCAACTCCTGATCTAAATGTTGGATTCGCAGCATTTGATAATAAGCCTGTAACTCCTGTCATTGGATCTACTCCATAAAATTGTGGGTTAGCAGGTAAGGGTGTTGGTAGAATTTGCGAACCACCTGTTATCTGCAAAGGCACAGTTTCCACGTTAGGATTTATAACTTGCGTCATGTTTGGGATCGAAAAGTTTAATGGAGAAAACCCTGCATCGACTGCTGTTTGATCAACATTAGTTGCTACTTGATCAATCGGTTGAAAATTTTGTGCTTCATCACTTGCAGCAATATTAAACAATATATCATTTATATTAACTACACCATCTTGGTTACTATCTGAAAAATTTCCTGTGATCGCCTGATTCATATAGTAATATCGGTCTTCATCTGTCATTGGCCGACCTACTTCGCTCTCGAACTGACTTTGAAACTGACCTTCTGGAGATTGTATTAAATAATTTTTAACTTCCTCTGGTGTCATTGTAGTAAAAGTATTTAAAATATCAAAGCCATCATTAAAAGGACGTCCTAATACTTCTTGATATAACTGATCTACTTCAAATTCT
>CAACVD010001751.1_pt1 | contig 10315 bp, 12 predicted proteins | sample 2381771 | NCBI WGS metagenome assembly CAACVD01 (sample SAMEA5211965, study PRJEB30684) | marine metagenome | biome: Marine; feature: Epipelagic; material: Water | collected 2015-10-15 | depth 15 m | reverse complement strand
CTCTTAAGAAAGAGCGCCCAGTTTTAGACTGAGCCCCGAAGCCCGAAGCCCGACCGGCTCCCGACATACGACTAATGTCTAATACTCCCGAAGCTGAAAATTTGAGATATTCCAAGTGTAGGCAATGACCTGCATGTGTATACATTGCTGGAGTTTTTCACGAAGGAAGTCAGTTTAAGGATGTCACTACTTATCAACCTGCTGATGCCTATAATTTTGCTGCTGCAACGCTGAATAATCCAAACAGAATCTTCCTTGTATATGAGAAAGAAGGCGTTGTTGTCGGCTTTTTTATCGCCGGCAAGCGCCCGGTTGTCTGGAACGCGAACGAAGAAGTGTCGTCAGAGGAGCTGTTCTACATTTTACCAGAGCATAAGTCTGCTAGAGTGGCCCTAAAGTTCTTTCGCATCTGGGAAAAGTGGTGTCGAGACAATCAACTTCTGTTCATGTCGTTTTGCCCGACCTCGTTTGTTGACGAGAACGTAGATCGTTGGGACAGTTTCTGTCATGCTATAGACTTCCAACGTGGTGGTGTGTACTACAAAAAGGTACTGAAGGATGCGGATTAACCGTTTTTGTGAGGCCAGGGGTCTCTACGAGTCTGATAATTCTATTGAATCAAAGATTTTCTGTTTCGGGGACGACGGCCCAGACAGCTCGTCTTCTACTGCAGCTTCTGAAGACATTGGAACAGCGGATGTTGATAAAGGCCCAGGACCTGGCGACCCTAATACGGGCGGCAGTGGCGATGGCCCAACCCGTGATGAAATTGCAGCTCGTGCGGGAGTTAACCCAGATACAATTGTAGGTTCAGGACTTGGTGGTAGAAATCCGGTAATGAGTGGGTCCGGAAACCCAGTCAAATCCGGCTCTGCCGTCGCTGCAGAGGCCGCAGCAAAGGGTGTATCTGTTGATGAAATTAACAGCCGTATTAATGAAGCGTCGAAAGCAGCTTCAAATGCAGCGGGTATTGGTGCTCCATCTGGCCCTGCACCTGCTGATCTTCCTGGACTTGATGTCCCAGAGTTTGACGAGCCTGCTGGTGCAGTCAACCTTGAAGATGCGTTAGGTTTCAATCCTTTTGAAGATTTTGCTGTCACGCCCGTGACTCAAACTGTGAGAGGCCCGGCCCTCGGAACTACGGACTATGAGTTTGACGCATTAGGTGAACGTACAGCACTGAGTCCAGAGCAAGAGGCCAGTTTAACAGGAATGTTGAATGCTGAAGGTGTTCCGATATCTGCCCCAGAAACTCAAGCCCAAGCAGCGAGAGATGATGTCGCTGTGGGCGAGGGTTTGGGTATTATTGACAACTTTGACAACTTTTCTGTGTTTGATGAAGATGAATTTCCTGCAGGTGCAATTCCAGTTGGAACACTGGCGGGCAGTCCAGTACAGCAGGTTACCCGTCAAGCGACAGATCCCGCTACTTCTTTTGCCGCCGCATCAAACCTTGGTTTAACGGATGCATCAAAAATGGCCGCGAGGGAAGATGAGGATGCCCAGGGCCTTGGTTCGTTAGCCGCGGCCCCCGGAACTTCTTACACTGGAGTGGGTTCTTTGAACTATTCTCCTGCACCAACATCAGATCCTGTTGGTGCATCGATTGATCGAGCAATTTCAGATTTTGCGGGATATCGAGAAGGCCAGACGCGCACACAAACTCCTGAAGGAGTAATGGTTGATGACTTTTCACTGACGCGTGATCTTGTAAGTCTGCCAACAGAGTATGGTGCAATGTACAGCCCGCTAGAACAATTGCGGATGCAAGAAGGAACTCGCACGGTTCCGGCGATCAATGTTCCGGACGTTGACGTTTTTGGTATGACAATCCCAGTTAGTATTGCAGGAAGAGCGATTAGTGATGTTCTTACTCCCGCTTCTGCGCTGGATCGTGCGTTGCAGGATCCAGCTACAAGAGCAATTTACGATGCTCAAGGCCGTATTGAAGGGGCGGTTGATAAGTACGGCACAGTTTATGACGCAACCCCCTATGATTTTGAAAGTTCTGACGCTATGAAGGCGGCGTATGCTGAACAAAACCGTCGTCAAGACGCGGACCGTCAAGGAGGCGACGGAGGTGGTCAAATAATTCCTCCACCTCAAGAAGTGGTGCCAGAACCACCTCCTGAAGAGTACCAAGGACGCGATATTGTAGGCGGAGCACCTGGTTATCAGCCTCGTGGACCGATTAGTTATGATTACACAGGTCTTCCGAGTTTGGCTCCGACGGTTCTTAGACCGAGTTATCGGCCTAGAGGCCCTTATGAGGCGCTCTTCCCAATGGGTAAACGCGCTTAATCTATGTCCTCGGCCCTCGAAGCTTTACCTGATGAAGTGCTCAAAGAGATTCTCTCGCTCAAAGAAGCGGAGGTTCGCCTTGCCACCCGTGCAAAAGCTCAAGATCAGTTCATGCCATTCGTCCATCACGTCTATGAAAACTTCATCGAAGGGCGACATCACCGAATTATTGCCGAAAAACTCGAAAGAATTGCCTCCGGAGAGCTAAAACGGCTAATTGTGAACATGCCGCCGCGGCATTCTAAGTCAGAATTCGCATCATACCTCATGCCAGCCTGGTTTTTGGGCCGAAATCCTAAATTAAAGATCATTCAGGCGACGCATAACACGGAATTGGCGGTCAGATTTGGCCGAAAAGTACGAGATTTAATGGGATCGGAGGAATATCGTGAAATTTTCCCAAATACAGCACTTAAATCAGATGATAAGGCAGCGGGTCGCTGGGGTACGGCATCAGGCGGCGAATATTTTGCGGCTGGCGTGGGTGCAGCAGTCACTGGCCGCGGCGCGGACTTGTTTATTATTGACGACCCTCATTCGGAACAAGATGCCCTTAGTGAAAGCGCGTTTGACAACGCTTATGAGTGGTATACGTCAGGCCCTCGTCAACGTCTACAACCGGGTGGTGCGATTATTCTAGTGATGACTCGGTGGGGGACGAAGGATCTCACCGGTCGGCTATTAAAAGCACAATCTAATGACATTATGAGCGATCAGTGGGAAGTTGTTGAATTTCCTGCAATTATGCCCTCAAATGAGCCATTATGGCCGGAATTTTGGCAAAAAGACGACTTGCTCAAGGTCAAAGCCGCACTGCCAGTGGCCAAGTGGAACGCGCAGTGGCAACAACACCCGACGGCGTCCGAAGGCGCAATTGTCAAAAAGGAATGGTGGAGGACATGGGAAGATGAAGATATCCCACCTATTAAATACATTATGCAGTCTTATGACACGGCGTTCTCAAAGAAAGAGAGTGCTGACTATTCCGCGATCACGACTTGGGGAGTCTTTGAACCAGAAGAAGGTGGCCCTGACAATCTTATTCTTTTGGATGGTCGTCGCGGTCGTTATAACTTTCCAGAATTAAAACAGGTTGCCTTAGAAGAATATGATTATTGGGAGCCAGACATGGTAATTGTGGAGGCGAAAGCTTCTGGTATGCCATTAACGGACGAATTACGCAGGACAGGCATCCCTGTGATGAATTATACTCCGTCGAAAGGTCGTGATAAGGTGACGCGAATGCACACAGTGGCTCCTCTTTTTGAGGCTGGCATGGTTTGGGCACCTGAAAAGAAGTTTTCTGACGAGGTCATTGAAGAGTGTGTGGCGTTTCCGCACGGTGATCATGATGACTTTGTGGATAGCATGACGATGGCGTTGATTCGCTTCCGCCAAGGTGGGTTTATCTCACTAGATGGGGAAGAGGACGACGGAGAAGATGTACCAAGATATAGAGAGTATTATTGATGTCGATCCCTCCTGATCAGATGATGGGTATGGTGGATTCAGCAATTGACGCTGTACCCGGAATGGAAGTAGACGTACCACAGGCAGAAGATTTTGCTGGCGGAGCCGAGGTCCTTCAAGGCGCGGACGGTAGCGCCATTGTTCAAGCGATGGAAATGATGGGTGCGGAAGTCGTTACAGAAGAATACGACCACAACGCAAACCTTGCTGAGGTATTAGACGACAGCATCCTTAGCGAGATTTCATCCGAGCTTCGAGAAAACTATGAGGGCGACCAAGATTCGCGGTCCGAGTGGGAAGAGGGGTACACCAAAGGACTTGACCTGTTGGGCATCAAATATGATGAGCGGACACAACCGTTCCAAGGAGCATCAGGCGTCACACATCCGCTGATTTCTGAGTCTGTCACACAGTTTCAAGCGCAGGCGTACAAGGAGCTTTTACCGGCTGGCGGTCCGGTGCGTACCAATATCATCGGTGCGAAAGACGCGTCGGTCGAGGAGCAAGCGACACGCGTTAAGAATTACATGAACTATTTGATCACCGAAGAGATGGAAGAGTTTGATCCGGACACTGATCAAATGCTTTTTTATCTACCACTAAGTGGTTCTACCTTTAAAAAAGTATATTATGATGAAACAAAACAACGACCCGTTTCTCGATTTGTTGCTGCGGAAGACCTCGTTGTCCCCTACACAGCGACTGATCTCGCAGGTGCCTCGCGGATCACGCATGTGCTTCGCATGGATGAAAATCAAGTACGCAAGCTACAGGTTGCTGGCGTCTACCGAGATGTTGATCTGTCGGCTGACTATGAAGCAGAAGATGATCCGGTTAAGCAAAAGGTTCGTGAGCTAGATGGTCTTGATCGGAATGAGATTTCGGAAGATCAGTACACAGTTCTTGAGATTCACACCTTTTTAGATATTGAAGGATTCGAGGATCTGGATCAAAATGGTGATCCGACAGGTATCAAGCTTCCGTATATTGTGACGCTTGATCAGGGATCTGGCGAAGTCTTGTCGATTCGCAGGAACTATGCAGAGACGGATCCTTTCAAGAAGAAGATTTCGTACTTTGTACATTATAAGTTCTTGCCCGGTTTAGGTTTTTACGGGTTTGGCCTGATCCACATGATTGGAGGGCTGGGCAAAGCAGCCACTTCAATTTTGAGGCAGTTGATTGATGCGGGTACATTGGCGAACCTTCCTGCCGGATTCAAAGCACGCGGAATCCGAATTCGTAACGACGATGAGCCGCTTGCCCCTGGCGAGTTCCGGGATATTGACGCTCCTGGCGGAGACATACGGAATTCCATCATCCCGCTTCCGTTCAAAGAGCCGTCAGCAACCCTTGCGCAGCTCTTAGGTGTATTAATCGAGTCTGGACGCCGGTTTGTGTCTATCGCGGACCAGCAGATCAGCAACATGAGCCAAGACATGCCCGTCGGTACGACTGTTGCGCTGTTAGAGCGTGGCATGAAGGTCATGTCGGCCATTCACAAGCGCCTGCATTATGCACAGAAGACGGAGTTCCGTCTGATTGCATCACTTATTCGTGATTATTTACCGCCAAATTATCCGTATCGTGTAATAGGCGGGGATCAGATGGTCAAGCAGACGGACTTTGACGACCGTATTGATGTGATTCCGGTTTCTGATCCAAACATCTTTTCAATGGCGCAACGTGTCACTTTGGCACAAACTCAGTTGCAACTAGCGCAATCTAATCCTGAAATGCACAACCTGCAAGCGGCCTATCGTCGCATGTATCAGGCTTTGGAAGTGCAGAATATTGATGAAATCCTGCCTACACCACCCCAGCCGCAACCAACCGATCCAAGTATAGAGAATGCGCGAGCCTTGGCGGGGCAGGTCTTACAATCGTTTGAACAGCAGGATCATGATGCACACATTGCAACGCATACGGCGATGATCATGTCTCCAATTGTTCAAGCCACTCCTAGCGTCTATGGCATGTTTGTATCGCATTGTCTAGAGCACATCGCGTTCAAGGCACGTCAAGTGGTTTCACAAGAAATTCAGCAAAACATGGAACAGATGCAATCGTTAGCGCAGGTTGGCGCGATTGATCCACGCATGACACAAGTACAGCCACAAATTCCACCAGATCAGATTGAGGCGCGTGTTGCTCAGGTTCAGGCTGAATTAGTAGCTCAGTTCATGCAAGGGCTACAACCTCTTGGTCAAGAGCAAGATCCTTTGGTTGGTATTCGTCAGCAAGAGTTAATGATTCGAGCGGCAGAGGTTGAGCGCCAAGCAAACTTAGATCGTGAAAAAATGATGCTTGAGCAACAAAAACTTCAACAACGTGCTACTACAGATTCTGCTAGAATCGAGTTACAAGAAGAGATTGCGGATAATCGCAACGACGTGAACATGGAACGTATCGCCATGCAGAGACAAAATATGATGAGACGTAATCAAACATAGGAGACTCTGCAGTGATCTTTGAGGCTATCGCAGCGGTCAAAGTAGCGAATGAAGCGATAGGGGCCATCAAAGAATTTGCAGGGCATGTTAACTCTGTTGGCGAACTAGGAAAACCGCTTACTAAGCTTGCTGACGCAAAAGAACAGATACAAAAAAAGGCTGACCAAGGAGACATGGAAGCCTTCTTTGAACTCGAAAAAATACGTCAACGTGAAGAAGAGATCCGCACCATTTTTATTTACAGCGGACGTGCGGGTCTTTGGGATGACTATCAAAAGTTTATCGCCAACAGGAAGCAACTTAAAGAAAATGAACGCAAACGAATTGCCGCGGCAAAAGCCCGTAAGAAAAGACTTATTAAAGAGTGGACTTTTGGTCTTACTATTGTCGTTGCTGCTCTTTCTGCTATTGGGATTTGTGGTTACTTCCTTTACTGGTTGATCACAAACAAGGGAGGTTAGAGTGAGCGACTTGTTTATCAGCCCCTTTCACCCTGCATATCGAAAACCTGATGTCGTTTCCCCGGTTACTCCGAGCCAGGCTCAATCAAAAGAACTTCCAATCGACTCAAAAAAGTCCACAATAACTTTAGAGATCTATGACAGACTTGGACGGGTCAAGGAGTATAGATATGGTCACATGGGTACTGTTTGTTTTATTATTAGATGATGAAAAGTATTATGTCATGCCTCAAGGTCAATACATGACAATGGAAGAATGTTTTGTAGGGCGCGATGAGTTCATGAGAACTGCTCCAACACCAAAAATGAATTATGAATCGATCTGTGTTCAAACAAATCAGATCACACCACCGGAAGACGGGAGACAAGAATGATTGGTGTAATCAGCAAAATGCTTGGATCAGGGGATGTCATCAAGAAAGGCATGGAACTTATTGATGATATGCACACTTCGACGGAAGAAGAGATTGCAGCTAAGTCAAAAGCAAAGATTGACTTAATGAATGCCTACGCTCCTTTTAAAATTGCCCAGCGGTATCTTGCTTTGATGTTTGGACTGACATTCTTGGGCAGTTATGTTTTAGTCCTCGCTATGACGATCTCAGGGCAGGGCGATCCAGAGGCCGTGACAAAGGTTATGGAGCAGTTTAGTATTAACTATGCGATGCTGATCATCTTAGGCTTTTACTTTGGTGGTGGTGCTGTTGAAGGTTTCTTGGACAAGAAAGGTAAGAAGTGATGCCGGGTAAGAAAAAACTTACAGATTTAACAGGTGATGGAAAAATCACTAGAAAAGATTTTTTGAGAGGAGCAGGCGTTCCTGGGTTTAAAAAAGGCGGCAAAGTCACTAAGACTGAAAAGACTGCGGCGATGGAAGATGCATACACAGACCAAAAGGTTAAGTATGCCCGTGTTCCAATGGAGCCTGTATCCGGAAAAGAACCAGATGCTCTGGAAGATGCAATGCGCTATGAAAGCCGTCGTAAAGGAGATGTTCAAACCTTTACTCATGGCGGTATGGTTCATGGCTGTAAAGGTATTCAGGTTTCTGGCAAAGGCTTTAAAGGTACGTTCTAATGTACAGCATCACAATCACAATGGGCGGGATGCCTGTAGATAAGATGGAAGAAAGTCAGAACGGTAAAACCTGTCCTCCTGCTACGCAAGATATTGACCTAAACCTTGAGAACAGAAAAGAAGCGATTGACGAATACGACTACGGTCCATTAAACCCAGGTTTAGATGATACCGGTCAAAATAATGATTTTTGGATGAAGATCGCTAACGAGTTCAACACAGATGTTGAAGCGGCGCTTGAAAGTCGCTGTGCAAACTGTGCTGCTTTTAATCTTACATCAGACATGCAGGATTGTATTGCCAAGGGAATTGGAGACGACGGAGCAGATCCATATGACGCTATTGATGCAGGAGATATCGGATACTGTCAGTTTTTAAAATTTAAATGCGCCTCTCAACGTGTATGTAATGCTTGGGTTTCAGGTGGTCCAATTGACGACGAATCACAAAATGCGTCAAGAAAAGATATTTTATAATGGATGTTGTTCAATTCGCACAATCATTGTATAAAGTCCTACGAGAACGTGAACTTGATTTACGAGATCAATTAGCAAACGGCACGGCTCAAAACTATGAGCAGTATCGCAGTATGGTCGGGCAGCTTCAGGGTGTTGCCACTGCCATTAATGAAATGAAAACCCTGCTGGAGAAAACAGAAGACGATGTCGAAGACCTCTTTGCTAGTTCCGGAGCACGTCGCCGCTAGTCTAGCGGCTGAAGAGCCTGCGAAAGAACAAAAAACCGACGGACCTTCACTCGAAAACGCTTACGTTGAAGAGTCGAAACGTGTCCTAGACCCCTCCCTCCTCGATAAATCACTGAAAGAAAGATTACCCAACCCCACTGGTTGGCGAATCCTTGTGATGCCATATCAAGGCAAAACCACCACTGACGGTGGGATATTTATCCCAGACGAGATTCGACAACGAGAACAATTAGCAACTGTTGTTGCCTATGTTCTTAAAGTTGGGCCTTTGGCGTATAAGGATCCATCCAAGTTCGGTGACGGTAATCCTTGGTGCAAGGAAGGTGAATGGGTTTGTATTGGCCGCTATGCCGGTTCCCGCTTCAAGATTGATGGTGGAGAAATCCGAATTATTAACGATGATGAAGTCATTGCGACGATTCTTGAACCAGGAGATGTAATGAATGTCTGAAGAAGATTTGAAGCAGGAAGCCCCTGCGACGGAGGACTCAAGTGTCGAAGTTGAACTCGAAGGAACTGCTTCGGAAGATGCAATGGAGAGTTCAGAACCGGATCAAGGAGCTGGAGAGCCTGCAAAGGCAGACGAGCCCGGAGACGGTGAAGACGAGCTTGAGAGCTATAGTAAGAATGTACAGAAACGCATTAAAAAACTTACGGAAAAATACCGTCAGGAAGAGCGAGACAAAGAAGAAGCAGCTCGACTAGCGCAAACACTCCGTCAGGAAAATGAGCAACTCAAGCAACGTATGACGACGCTTGATCAAGCGCATTTGACCGAATATGGCTCTCGCTTAGATGGCCAGCTAAATATTGCAAAGCAGTCGTATAAAGAAGCGTACGACCGTGGCGATGTTGACAAAATGTTTGAGGCGCAACAGGAACTTTCTCGTATTGCAATTGAGCAAGAGCGGTATCGTTTAGCCAAACAGCGTCAGGAAAAGGTTTCTGTCTCCCGTGAGGCAGAGCCAGAACAAACGCAACAAACGCAACAGCCACGGCAAGAAGCGGCGAAGCCTGACCCAAAGGCTGAGGCTTGGGCGGAAAATAACGAGTGGTTTGGTCAAGACGAGGTTATGACATATGCGGCGTTTAGTATTCACAAAAAGCTTGTGGAAGACGAAGGATTTGACCCGCAGTCAGATGATTATTACAATGAAATTGATAAACGTATGCAGAACGAGTTCCCGCATCGTTTTAAAAAGAATGGGAGAAGCAGTCAGGTCGCCTCTGCTGACACTTCAGCATCTCGAAAACCTTCAGGGCGCAGAACAGTCAAGCTCAGTCCATCTCAAGTGGCTATAGCGAAAAAGCTTGGTGTTCCGTTAGAAGAATACGCCAAGTACGTTAAACCATAAGGAGATTGAGCATGGCAGAGACAAAGACAAACCGTACGCCTCGTGCAGCGGCGGATCGTGAAACAGATGCACGCAGAAAACCGTGGGCTCCACCAAGTCGGTTGGAAGCCCCGCCAGCCCCAGAGGGCTATGTACATCGTTGGATTCGTACTTCGATGCGTAATGAAGAGGACACGATGAATGTTCATACTAAATTACGCGAAGGATGGGAACCTGTCCGGTCCGAAGAGTATCCCGATTACAATTACCCCGTCATTGACGAGGGTAAACACGCAGGAGTAATAGGTCAGGGAGGCTTAATGCTTTGCCGGATTCCTGCGGAAACAGCACAAGAAAGATCCGAGTACTACGGGCTCCGGACCCGCGAGCAAATGACTGCTGTTGACCAAGACATGATGAAAGAGCAACACCCTTCAATGCCAATGCATAGTGATAGGCAAAGTCGGGTAAGTTTTGGTGGTCGCACTAGCGACTCGGAATAATTTTACGAGG
>CAACVD010001658.1_pt1 | contig 10315 bp, 10 predicted proteins | sample 2381771 | NCBI WGS metagenome assembly CAACVD01 (sample SAMEA5211965, study PRJEB30684) | marine metagenome | biome: Marine; feature: Epipelagic; material: Water | collected 2015-10-15 | depth 15 m | reverse complement strand
TTTGGTAACTTACAATGAGTGATTGGAAGAACCCGGAACACTACAAGAAGAAAGACTTCGAGGCGATTGACATCATCAAGTCTGTGCTTACAGAAGAACAATTTGCTGGATATCTTATCGGAAACTCGCTAAAATATTTGTTACGGGTAAACGATAAAGATACTCCACTGATGAATATCGGCAAGGCGGAGTGGTACTCAGCCCGAGCAGAAAAAGAACTTTCGGAGAAATAATGGAACACATGTACTGCAACAAGATTGCGATTGACTACGACCGCGATGAGAACTTCTCGGCACAGGCCCTGAAGTTACTCACGGACTACTACATGTTGCCTGACGAGTCGAGCCCTCAAGAGGCATTTGCTCGTGCGGCCTTGGCTTACTGCGAGGAAGATTATGGATTTGCTCAGCGTATATACGACTATGCAAGTCAGCGTTGGTTTATGTTTGCTAGTCCTGTTCTTAGTAATGCTCCGAGATTGGGGGATAAACCTAAGGGACTACCCATTAGTTGCTTCCTTACTTACGTTGGCGATAATCTTGAGTCCCTTATCCATCATAATAGTGAGGTTGCTTGGCTCTCCGTGAAGGGTGGAGGTGTCGGGGGGCATTGGTCTGACGTACGGGGCATCTCAGATAAAGCACCGGGACCTATCCCATTCATGAAAGTTGTCGACTCCGGTATGACAGCTTGGAAGCAGGGGCGTACCCGTAAGGGATCATACGCCGCATACCTCGACGTGTCTCACCCAGACATCATCGAATTCCTTAATTTTAAGGTGCCCACTGGCGATACGAACAGGAAATGTCTTAACCTGTTTAACGCCGTAAACATTACAGATGCTTTTATGGAGGCAGTAGAACATGGAACAGAATGGCAATTACGAGACCCTAATGAAGGAGATGTCCGAGATTCAATCCCAGCTAGAGAACTGTGGCAAAGAATACTCGAAGCTCGTTTCCGAACTGGGTCTCCTTATCTCCACTTCATCGACGAATCCAACCGACAGTTACCAGATACTCAAAAAGCACTTGGACTCGCAGTTAGAGGGTCTAACCTTTGCTCTGAGATCACTCTCCCTACATCTGAAGAACGCACGGCAGTTTGTTGTCTCTCCTCAGTCAACCTCGAAAAGTACGACGAGTGGAAAGGAACAGGAATGGTTGCAGACCTTGTGCGATTCTTGGACAACGTCCTTGAATTCTTTATCCGAAATGCACCGCCAGAGTTATCAAAAGCTGTTTACTCAGCTAAACGGGAAAGATCAATCGGCCTAGGGGCAATGGGATGGCATGGGTATCTACAGCAGAATGGTATCTCGTGGGAGGGCCTCGGCGCGAAGTTTGCGAACCAACGGATATTTGCCGACATACACGCACGAGCTCATGAGGAGAGTCTGCGTCTTGGCGAAGAAAAGGGTGAGGCACCTGACATGGAGGGTACAGGACTTAGGAACGCTCACCTTCTCGCTATCGCTCCAAATGCTAATAGTTCTATTCTCTGTGGGTGTAGTGCTAGCATTGAGCCTATTAAGTCTAATGCTTACACCCATCGTACTCGTGCAGGTGCTCACCTCGTCAAGAACCCAAACCTTGAGGAGGTCTTAGATGCTCTCGGAAAGAATACTCAAGAAACGTGGAAAAGTATCGTTAATGATCAAGGCTCTGTTCAGCACTTGGAGTTTCTGTCAGATGAACAGAGGGACGTTTTTAAGACTGCGTATGAAATCGATCAAGGGGCCGTCGTTGACCATGCGGGTGATCGACAACCCTACGTTTGCCAAGCACAATCCGTCAATCTATTTTTCCCTGCGGGTTCGCCGGCGTCTTATGTTAACTCGGTACACCTTCGAGCGTGGAAGTCTAAACTCAAATCCCTTTATTACCTCCGCACAGATGCGGGTGTCGAGGCAGACAAAGTTGGAGTCGCAGTTGAAAGAGTGGCTCTACAAGACGCGGAGGAATGCTTGTCATGTCAGGGCTAGAACCTGACAACAAGTGCAGTATCTGCCATTGTGAGTTTGACATGGAGTCTGAGGGTGGCATTCAAGGCTACATCGGGATCATCCCCTTTAGCCTTTGCCCGATGTGCTTCAGTGGTATGATGGACATGTACGACCAACTAAACGGAGACTTCAATGACAACGAAGACGGACAAGAGATACAAAGAGATGACGAGGACGAGAGCCGGTAAAGGTTCTGCTCTTCGTCCGATGGATAAAAAAAAGTACAACCGTAACTGGGAAAGGATATTTGGTGATGCACAAACTACAGAAGAAAATGTTAAAGATTTACCACCGGATCTTGAAAGCTTCGGTCAAGAAAAAATTTGACAAGGCCGACGACTTAAATTGGAAGCTACTCCAACTCGAGATAAAACTACGGAAACTAGAAGATGAAGATCAAACTAACTAAGCAGGAATTACACGAGTGTCAGTTGCTCGGGCAAGACACCGTAAAGATCTGTAAGATGCAGAAGCTACCCCCGCGCTTAAAAACCCCGGATGAAAACCGAGTGATGTCGAACGTGCTGGGGTTCAAGGCTGAGTACGCTGTAGCTAAGGTACTCGGTTGTAAGTTACCGACGTTGAATGTCGTAACAGACGGAGGTGTAGATCTCTGGGTTGACGACATCGGTATCGACGTGAAGTACACCAAGAAAACAGACGGAGACTTGATCTTCGACAGCTTCGACGATTTCAAGGCTGAAGTTGCTGTTCTCGTCTCGACTACGGAAAACCCAGAAGTTGTGAACATCGTAGGCTGGCTTGACCGCCGGAGCTTCGAGAAGAAAGCTAAAGACCACGACTACGGGCACGGGGCGCGTAAGGTTGTGTCCAATGCGGATTTACTGCCGCTCGAAAATCTCTGGACTAAAATTGTTGACTCGAGGTTCGGTCCTTCTTAATATAGATAGTGGGACGTAAGTTTTCTCCCCGCCGGATTGATCCCCGGCATTTTGTGGCCCCGAAAGGGGCCTTTTTTTCCAACAAATAAAACAAGGGCTTAAGATGTCTTTATTACAAGAATCAAAAGTTTACAAACCATTTAAATACCCGTGGGCTGTCGAGTACGCAGTTTCTCATGAGAAGGTCCACTGGGGAGAATGGGAGGCAAAACTGCAAGAGGATGTGGCACAGTGGCAAGGGGGCAAGCTTTCAGCACAGGAGAAGCACCACATTACTCAGATACTCAAGTTGTTTACGCAGTCTGACGTGCAAGTCGGCACCAACTACCTCGAGTACTATATTCCGAAGTTGAAGAACAATGAGATCCGTGCGATGCTGACAAGCTTTGCGAACCGTGAGTTTGTCCACCAGCGTAGCTACGCCCTGCTCAACGACACCCTCGGGTTGCCGGAGTCGGAGTTCTCAGCCTTCCGCGAGTACAAGGCGATGGCAGACAAGGTAGACTACATGGGTGAAATTGACATGCACTCCCACGCAGGGATCGCAAAGTCGATTGCACGTTCTGTGATGAATGAAGGGATGAGTCTCTTCAGTGCGTTCGCGATGTTACTTAACTACCAACGGTTTGGTAAGATGCGTGGCATGTGTGAAATTGTAGAGTGGAGCATACGAGATGAAAGTATGCACTGTGAAGGTATGGTTAAGTTATTTAGGGAGTTTTGCGATGAGCATCCGAGAATTGTTACAGACGAGTTTAAGAAAGATATCTACGAAATGTTCCGAGGCGGTGTCGCTCTCGAAGACAAAGTTATCGACAATGCATACGAGATGGGAGAAATTGAAGGAGTTAATCCGGAAGAAATTAAGCAGTACATCCGATACCTAGCAGACCGGCGTCTCATCATGCTTGGCTTGAAAGGTAACTGGAAGGTCAAGGAGAACCCCGTAGAGTGGCTAGATTGGGTAATCAATGGGGCGAGTCACAAGAACTTCTTTGAGGGGACTGTGACGGACTACAATGCGAATGGGATGGCAGGTGACTTTGGTTGGGAGGCCGCATGACAGACGCACGGGTTCAGAAGATGTTGGACCGGTTGAAACTACAAGTGGAAGCCTGTGACTTAAATCCTACGCTCGGAAACAAGAAAGTTCTTGAAGACGCGCACAAGATGATATATGATTTACGGAACAGGCTCAGACATAGGAAGCCATACGATTGGGACCGGGAGGGTGGCCGTTAGGTCACCCATGTAACAACCTTATGATTTGTATGTTAACCTATGGCAGAACAGAAAGCAGACTTGCTAAATTTTAAAATCGAACTTAATCGAGACGGAAACGTCGAGTTTAACCTAGACTGTGTGGATACTATAGGTATGGAGCGTATCCTCCGTAACCTTGGAGATCCCTCCTATCCACACAAGATTGGTAACATCGTGCGGCATTACTTCCGTATACTCCAAGAGAAAATCAAAGAGGAGCGAACCTAATGGCGTATCTTATGTCCAACATCCCATACTTTAAGTGCTGGGTACGTAAAGAGTTTACTGCAAACCATCAAGACTACCACGGAGAGTACCTACACGCCCTTGCGATTGCCGTGAATACAATACCCGACAGGTCGCTGTCGTTTCAGGTTGTTTTTACGGGGTGCGAGGTAGATATCGAGGATAACTTGGAGAACGTGCACGGTGGCGCGATGTGGGCAAGGATGCCTATCCAAGCTCTCGTGATGGACCTTTCGCTTGAGGAATGGCCTGCTCGTATGGAAGACCACCTCGCACAGCCGTGGGACTGCGAATCGCGGCACCACAGTGTGGTTGTCTTAGATCGCGTGAGCTCAAGTCCGTGGGTCGCAAAGATTGACGGGGAGTTTGTAGAGGCTCGATATTTGTTTACTGTGGATTACACGGAGAATGACATCGCTGACTCACCGGATCAACATAAACAATCACATGTGTTGTATATTACTGGAGAAGGGCCGTGGGAAGGTAATGTAGTTGCACTACCAAACAACCGGGTACGAGCTACGAGCCCTGCTCTGTGGAGAACAGGGGAAGGAGCACCGGACTTCGCACCGAGTCAGTGGACACACTCTGCTGAGGGACACAGTTCCTATACGGACCCGTCAGTCACGTTCAACAATCTCTACGCACCGGAATAAAAAAGGGCCCCGTAGGGCCTAAGCGTGGTAAGTATCTTTCTTATTTTTTTGTTCTTCCGCCACGGGCGTAGCCTTTGGTTGATTTGCCACCACCCATCATCTTAGAACGGCCTTTTGTGGTCTTGCCACCGTAGGCTTTTTTCGTGGCCTTTCTAACTGTTTTCACGTCTTTGTCAGAGACGGCACGACCAGAAGCCCCAGAGCCTTGCGTTTTCAAAGCTTTATTAAAGATGCTACGAATACCCGCTGTAGGAATGTCTTTAGCCAGCGACTTGACTAAGTTGTTCATCCGTTGTAGTTGGGCATCGGTGCCTGTCTTAGGCGGCGTAGACTTCGATTTTGATGCGTCTGTTGACGACATTACTCGTCCACCACCTTCTCTAGGTGGGGTTACTCTTACTTTTAATGGCATTTTAATATTCCTCCTATTTCATCATCTTAGAACGGCCTTTTGTGGTTTTACCACCAGCCATCATCTTACCTTTACCATCAGCCGCAAAAGATGGGACTTGCTTACCATCCTTCATGGTCATAGGCATCTTACCACCTGCGGCCATCTTTGAACGGCCTTTAGTTGCTTTACCTCCAGCCATCATTTTTGAGCGGCCTTTAGTTGCTTTTCCGCCTGCCATCATCGGCTTGCGGCTCGGGTTTGAGTAGTTTTTCATTGTTGAACTCCTTGAGATTCAAATTGTTTAGTACTGAGACCCAACTTTCGGAACTCCTCCTCAATCGGGCCGGGTTTTCTAGGTTTAGCTTCGGGCATAGCTTCTTCTGCCGCAACCCTTGTTTCCATTTCAGCGTAGGGATCAGCCGCCCCTGTGCTGACTCTCTCTTTGGGAAGTCTTTCTCCCACTCCGAGTTCTAGCGGAGATACCCCTCGCTCCATGTACGTTTGGAGAGATAGGGGTTTCTCATCTGTAATACCAAAGAAGAAGCTAGCGGCCCTATCACGAGCACTGTATTCATTACGTGCTTCACTCGCTACAACTTCCGTGAACAAAACACGTAACCACTTAGGTTCTGTCTTATACTCTGGTACTTTATTAGTTTCGATAATATTGAGAACCTGACGCGCAACTTCCCGATCTGTTAACATCGCTCGGAGTAATGCCCCGCTGTGCTGTCGGCTTGCACGAATGATTGATTCTGTGGCTACCCACTGAACGGACACGACACCTCGGTTGATGTTGTAGATACGGGAGAGGACGGAGTCGAGGGATATTGAAGACACGTGGGCGTCGATATTTGATCCGGAAGGGGCGGGGTCAACCTTACGTATTGTGTCAGCAATCAGCCCCCAAGTTTCTACTGCGTCGGTGCCGAGAACTTGCTCGAGGCGAGCCCGCTGTTTTGAGTCGGGGGCACCGATCATCTCGTAGATTTTCTGCGAGCTAACTTCATACTGCGGTGCGTCGACGCTCACCTCGTCGGCACGGAGGATCTGGTTGTTACCGACGTACACCTGTGTATTGGTGTTGATGTGGTTGTTGACAGACCTCTGAATAAAATTATCGATGTACGCAGGGTCATATCCCTCGTCCGCTAATTGAGAGCGTAAACGTGAGAGGTCTTGCCTGCCGTCACGATTAATGAACATATCGTAGAGGCTGGACTCAAGTTCTGTCTCTGTTACAAATGAGCTAACGTCCCCACGAGCTTGGGAGATAAGCCCGAGATCGACCTGCATTCCAAACAAACGATTTTGTACTGACTTAACAAATGCGATTTCTTCCTGCGCGAGAGCTTCGATACCGATGGGTTCACCACGGGGTCCGCGCTCCGTCATCGCCTCGATAACTTCGTCTTCCATCGTGTTAACGAGAGCATCTGCTTCTTTGAATTTACCTACGAGGTCGAGACGGTTCTTCTCGTAAGCTGTTAAGCTTATCGCACCGAAGACTTCTTCTTCGTTAACAAAACGCACAGGGGCACCGTTCTTCATTGCCGGTACAATAGCTCCGTTTTTATCTCGAGTGTAAACCTGAATATTGAAGATAGAACGGAACATGTTTTCGTCGTACTTTAAAACCAAGTTGGGATCAAATATTTTATTACCCCGTGCGTCTGTCTCCAGAACTTCTTGGAAGGTAGCCGCTAGGATACCCTGCATGTGTCGCGTAACGACGGCTTGCAATTGCTTGCCAACTTCACCCACAAACTGCTCGTCAGGGTTAGAACTATCAAAAATAATTCTGTACTCACCGGTAGCTTCGTCGTAGACTCCCCCTACTTTAGCGAGAGCTCTCTCAAAGTTATCGTAGAGCATAAGGCCAGAAAGAGGAGCACCCTCTGTGTTTGCTTTCTTTTTAACTCGTGCGAATAGTTGGTCGAGCCAATTCGTTGGTAGCTTGTCCTGATCAGTTTTACTAAAACTCCGCGCAAACTCTGCAAGAAGCTCGTCTTCATCAAGCTCGTTGAGTGCAGAAGCAGGACCCATTGATGTTGCTTTAACCTTAGCATTTAACTCCGCGTCCCAAGTTTTAATCTGGCGATCCCGCGTGTAACGGTCGATAACCTGTGTGCGGTAGTAATCCTGAATGCTACGGAACTGCTCGTAGACCTCGTCTGCGACTATCTCTGGTGATTCTCCGGTGAGCCACCCCGACATGAATGCCCCACCGTTAACCTCACCGTCAATCTCTTTCTTGCCGACGGCTTGCCACCGGTCGTACAAACCGAAGTAAGCCTGCTGTCGGCCTGCATCTGTCGAACGAATTACTTTGCCTAGATGTGAGTTAACCTTACGCCACTCCGCTGAGTTAACCAACATCGGCATATTGTTGATCATCTTTGTCATCTTGCCTTGAACTAACTGAAGTTCCTTGCCCTTGAGGCCAAGACCTTTGGTTAATCTTCCGGGCTCTTCCTGTGCGATTCTCCGTAGCTCTTGCCACTGACGCAAAGGAGATGCACCATCAAGATCAAGATCGCCAAGGATACGTGAGAGTTGTCCATTAGACTCTTTATCCATTAGGTTTAAGCCGCGCTTAGCCGCATTTGCAAACAGCGAAGCAAAGGCTTTGCGGTCGGAAGGGATCATCGTCGCTCCCTCGAGTCGGAGTGCTCCCTGTGCCATCGCAGGAGTACCTACTGCATCGAGCTCCTCATACTTCCCGAGCATGATTGCATCGAAAGTATCTGCAACGTTGGCGTGTACATCAGCGTTGTCTCTGTCGAATTCGAGGTAACGTTTTGCGACTTCCCCGTCAATTAGAGACCGGCGGTACGCGATGAGGTTAGCAAACTGGTAGCCTGCACGACCAGTTGAGGCTTCGCCTACATTAATCTTTCGAGTGAATCGGTCGAGGAACTCGAAGTTTTCTTGACGTAGCTCATCAATTTTGTTTAAACTTAGCTCAAAATTAACCTGTGGAGTGAGCACGAGACTTTGTACCTCCGCACTCATTCCATCCATGATGGTGTTTATTTCATCATTGTAGGAGTCGGAGAGTAGGCGGTGCAGGTCATCGTCTGCTACGTCTACTGCATTCATCGCAACGTGCAGTGTCTCCTTGTTCTTCTTTACGATCTCCGTGAGGGATGCGCGTTCTGCGTCGATCCGCTTTTGTTGGCCGAGTACGAATCCTCTCATTTGACCTGCCATGATTGAGATGGGATCGTCGTCAGAGAGTCCAGCTTGGAGTTTAACATCGAGAAGTTTCTGGGTCGCTACAGCAAGCTGAGTAATGAGCTCCGCCTGCCCCTGAATTACGGCTCTTTTTTCCATGATGGGACCGCCTAAATCCTCGAGACCTGTTGCAACGAGACGCTGGTCAAGTTGACGGGAGACATCAATAAGCTCGGCAATCCCTGACATAGTAGCGATGTTACTGATCGTCAGATCCTGATCAATATCGATATTTAGTTTTGCACCAAGCTCGACAAGACGCAATCGCATGTTTGAGTGTTGCTTCAAACCATCCATCATTGCTTGTTGGAACTCAGAAGGTTGCTCTGCTACTTTACGGAGGAGTGCCATTGCCTCCTTGTTGAGTTTGTTTTCTTTGAGTAGTTTCGTTGCGTACTCACTATCGTAACCGAGTCTAAATTCTTCCCAGAACTTCGGGTTAAAATCTACGCCACGTGCGAGGGCCGCAAGCTGGTTTAGCGCGTACAATCCTTGACGCCCTCCGGCGGCGGCCATATCCTTTGTTGTACCGAGCTTTGCGGTAAGAGGGATGACAGAAGAAAGTGCTCCACCGATCTCGAGAGTCATCATCTCACCAGAGCCCTGCTGTACACCGAAGAATTGTTGGCCTAGTTGCGTGAATGCAACGGTAGCTCCGACGGTGACGCCGGCTTCTGCGTAGAGGTCGCGGATGTACTTTGGCGTGAGGTTTTTGTAGAGAAGTGTTTGCTGTTCCTCCCGCAATCCAGCAAGTACTTTTTGCTGACGCTTAACAACATCAGTCTTACCTGTTGCTCTGGCCGCTTTAATCGTAGCCATTGTTTTTTCAACTTGCGTGGCGATAGAAGCGAAGTTTGCTCGGAGTAGCTCTTTTCTTTCGACTCCGGGTTGTGTAACCATAAGTCCGAATGCGATGTCGAGGTCCTCAGCAACACGTCGTTGGACTTTTTCGTTGGTGAAGGTTTCAATGTATTTTTGTACAATTTCTTTGGGGGTTTGAGGAGTCTCAGCGGTACGGGCTTTTTTAAAAGCTTCGATAACATCGTCTGTTTCCCACGTTTCCTTTAAGTACTTTTGGAGTCCGGGCAGTCTCTTAGTTGCTTGGGAAGTTTTGTAGAGCTCCATTCCTTTGTACAAGCCCAGTTCTACTACACCGTATCGTAACAACGAGGGAACGATACCTCGTGGAGCAAAAATCTCTTCGATAATTTCTGGGTTGTAAATTTGTCCGGAGCGTTCCTCCACGAGTGTCTGTAAGTCAAACGCCTGCTTAACACTCAGGAAATCTTGTAGGGCGTCAAAACCTTTGCCGGTTGCTTCTTTGCGTCTTTCAAACTCTTCCTCGGTAATAGCAGAGTCACCGCCGATGCCGAGTTGAACAGCTTCCATAATAACTTCAGTGGTTAAAAACTTCGCAACTGTAGTAGGCACACCTGTAGCAATGTCTGGAGGTAGGGTTAGCGCAAAGATACTCAAGTCGTTGAGATCTTTCATTACGATGTCGCCTTCGTAACGCCCTGTTGCTACACCGCGCATTGCGAGGGTGCGAGCTACACGGTTCTTCATGCCCAACTTCTCAAGTTTCTGATCGAGTTCGAGGAGTTGTCCTTCT
>CAACVD010001750.1_pt1 | contig 10318 bp, 15 predicted proteins | sample 2381771 | NCBI WGS metagenome assembly CAACVD01 (sample SAMEA5211965, study PRJEB30684) | marine metagenome | biome: Marine; feature: Epipelagic; material: Water | collected 2015-10-15 | depth 15 m | reverse complement strand
CCGAAGTACTTGAAAACATTGAAGAAAATAAAGACTCTGAAAGTGTTGACAAGGATGAGTAATTTATGTTATACATTCATTATGAAAAATGATAAATTAATAATAAACAATAAAGGAATAAACATATGGCGATAATTGAAGGCACAGCTTATTGGGCTTCTCTGACACGACCAAACGAAAAGTTTGAACCTATGTGGAGAATTGATTTAGCAGTTGATTCTAAAGACGCAGAGGACTTTAAAGGTCAAGGAATTTCACTAGCAGAAACAACTGTTGATGAGAAAACTATATCTAATATAGTTAGATTTAAAAGAAAAGTTACTAAAGCTAATGGCGATAAAAATACGCAACCACAATTAGTGGATGCAGATAAGAAACCATTAGATAAAATAGTCGGTAATGGTAGCAGAGTTAAGGTGATGTATAAACCTTACGAATGGAACTTCAAAGGTAAGAAGGGTGTAGGGTTAGACTTACAAGCTGTCCAAGTACTAGACTTAATAGAGTATACACCTAAAGAGGACTTTACTGTTGAAGCAGGAAATACTTCTAATGGAAGTGTTGACAACATAAAGGAATTTTAGTATAGTCAAGCAGTCATAAAAAATATGGCTGTCATTTTTCTACTCCTAGGAGGGTCGGCTTGTAGTTGGTCGGCTCTCCTTTTTTATGTGAAAGGAATTTAAATTAATGAGGGTGCAAATGAATGAACAAAATAAAAATGGCTTTGTAAAGTATCACTTACCTTGTCCATTATGTAGTAGTAGTGATGCAGTTTCTGTTAATGCTGACAACTCAGCTTACTGTTTCTCATGTCAAGAATACATAAGAGATTATAATTTAGAACAAGAACCTACAATAATTAACAGAGAACATGAGAAGAAAGATTTTGTAGGACAATCAGACTTTGCTGAAATCATAGATAGAAATATAAAAGCAGAAACTTGTAAGAAGTTTGGAGTGACTGTTAAGATTGATAGTGTAGGTAATATAACTAATCATTACTATCCTTATCATGATAAACAAGGTGCAAAGATAGGAACTAAAACTAGGTTTACAAAGTTAAAAGAATTTAGTATTCAAGGTAATACAAAACATTCTGGATTATTTGGTGAACATCTATTTAGTAAAAATAAATATTGTATAATAACTGAAGGAGAACTGGATGCTTTATCAGCTTATCAAATGTTTAAGACAGATAAGTATGAGACACCAGTTGTTAGTATTAAAAATGGAATTACTTCTGCAGTTAAAGATGTTAAGAATAGTTTAGATTGGTTAGAACAATTTGATAATGTCATTGTAAATTTTGACAATGATGAACAAGGTAAAGAAGGAGCATTAAAGGTAGCTGAATTATTTAGCCCAGGGAAATGTAAGATAATGCATTTACCAGAAGAATATAAAGATGCTTCAGATTGTTTAAGTAAAAATAAAATACAAGCTTATGTAAAAGCATTTTGGGAAGCAAAAATATTTGCACCAGATGGAATTATAAATGCTAATAGTTTATTTGATGAGATAACAAAACCAACTATTAAATCATTTGTACAATATCCATTTGAAGAATTAAATAAAATAACTTATGGTATCAGACCATCTGAATTAGTTACATTTACTGCAGGTAGTGGCTTAGGTAAAACTCAAGTCATGAGAGAGATAGTACATCATATAATTAAATCAACACAAGATAATATTGGATTGTTAATGTTAGAAGAAACACCAGTAATAACTTCAAAAGGTTTGATGAGTATAGAAGCAAATCAAAGATTACATTTACCTGATGTACATTTAAGTAAAGAAGAAATGAAAACTTATTTTGATAAGACAGTAGGTACTGGTAGAGTATTTATGTTTGACCATTTTGGTTCTAACTCTATTGATAATATAGTATCAAGAGTAAGGTTCTTAGCTAAAGGTTTAGACTGTAAGTATATTGTTATAGACCATGTTAGTATTATTGTATCAGACCAAAGTCATGGTGATGAGAGAAGAGCATTAGATGAAATCATGACTAGACTTAGAACTCTTGTTCAAGAGACTGGCGTTGCTATGATGGTTGTGTCTCATTTGAGAAGACCAGATGGCAAAGGACATGAAGAGGGAGCAGCAACATCACTATCACAATTAAGAGGTTCAGCAAGTATAGGACAACTAAGTGATATTGTAATAGGTCTTGAAAGAGATGCACAAAATGATGACCCAGAAATTAGAAGTACTACTAGAGTTAGAGTATTAAAGAATAGATTTTCTGGATTGACTGGACCATGTAGTAATCTAAGATACAATAATGATACTGGAAGATTAGTTGAGGTACAGGCAAGTGACTTTTAATAAAGTTGTATTTGATATTGAGACAACAATGACTGCAGATAAAGTGTGGTGTATTGTTTGTAAACATGAAGATACATTTTATCAATTTAAAGAAAATAATTTACATAGGTTTGAAGAATTTATAAAACAAACTGAAGAAGTTATTGGACATAATATAATTGGATTTGATATACCAGTATTAAATAAATTTTTTGGTTATGATTTATTTAAGAATGTTAAGATAACAGATACACTTGTACTATCTAGATTATTAAATCCAATGATAGATGGTGGACATTCATTAAGAAACTGGGGAACTAAGTTAGGTCAAAGTAAAATAGAGTTTGAACAATTTGATTTCTTTAGTGAAGAAATGTTAAAGTATTGTAGGAATGATGTTGACTTAACACAAAGGTTATATAAATTTTTAATTACAAGAATAAAAGATTTTGGTTATTCAGTTGAACTTGAACATGAAGTTGCAAAGATAATACAGAAACAACATGAAAGAGGATTTAAGATTGATATAGTAAATGCTTATGCACTTCAAGCTAAGTTTCAAGAAGACATGAATGAATTACAAACTAAAGTTAGGGCTACATTTCCTCCATTAAAGATAGAAGAAACATTTATTCCTAAATCAAATAACAAAGCAAGAGGTTATGTAAAAGGAGTACCCTTTACTAAAGTTAAATATAAAGAATTTAATTTAGGTTCAAGACAACAGATAGGTGAAAGACTAATGAAGCTTGGTTGGAAACCAAAGAAGAGAACAGACAAAGGTCATGTTATAGTAGATGAAAAAGTTTTATCTGAGATAACTAATATACCTGAAGCTAAATTAATTAACAAATTCTTAATGCTTCAAAAAAGGATTGCCCAAGTTTCCTCCTGGGTAGAAGCAATTAAGGAAGATGGGAGAGTACATGGTAAAGTAATTACCAATGGTACTATTACTGGAAGAATGAGTCATCAAGCACCCAACATGGCTCAGATTCCTGCTGTGTACTCACCTTATGGAAAAGAATGTAGAGGATTATGGATAGTAGATAAAGGATTTAAATTAGTAGGAGTTGATGCATCTGGTTTAGAAATCAGAATGTTAGCACACTACATGAACGATAAGGAATATACAAATGAAGTTATTAATGGAGATATACACACAGCAAATAAAGTTGCTGCTGGTTTGGAAACAAGAGATGCAGCGAAGACTTTTATCTATGCCTTCATCTATGGAGCAGGGTCAAAAAAAATCGGAAGCATCATTGGAGGTTCGGAAAGAGATGGCGAAAGAGTTAAAGAAAAGTTTCTTAGAGCAACACCAAGTCTTAGACATCTACGAGAAAAAGTGGATGCAGTTGCTAAGTCTAACAGAAGATGGCTCAAAGGACTTGATGGAAGAAAAATCATCATCAGACACCCCCACGCAGCCCTAAACAGCTTGTTACAAGGAGCAGGAGCAATAGTTATGAAGGTTGCGTTGACACTCCTAGAACAATATGTTATAAATAAACGAATCAAAGCTTATCCTGTAGTTAATGTACATGATGAGTTTCAATATGAAGTTGAGGAAGGAAAGGCAGAAGAGTTTGGTAGACTAGCAGTACAATCAATTATAGATGCTGGTAAAAAATTAAAACTTAGATGTGATTTAAATGGAGAATACAGAATTGGAAACAACTGGGCAGAAACACATTGATACAGTAGCAACTGATATTAAAAAATTAATTGCTGATATATCTAATGGTAAACCTGCACCTATAACAGAAGAGAACATGAATGACTTTCTTAACAATGTTAAGGAAGCTATGATTGCATGGAACACACCACCAGTAAAAGAAAAATATAATGGTGTACTAAGAATGAGTATCTTAGGTAAACCTGCAAGACAATTATGGTATGATAAATATTCTCCTAAAGAAACAAAAGAATATGATGCCAGTAATAATTTAAAATTTTTATATGGACATATCATTGAACATTTACTTTTATACTTAACAGAATTAGCTGGACATAAAGTAGAAGATAGACAAATGAAAGTTAAAGTAGATGATGTCAAAGGACATATAGATGCAAAAGTAGATGGTGAAATTTGTGATGTTAAGTCTGCTTCACCTTTTAGTTTTAAAAAATTTAAGAATGGTGAGATAGTTAATGATGACCCATTTGGATATCATGCCCAGCTATCAGGATATGAAACAGCTAATGGAACTAACAAGGGAGGTTTTCTTGTTGCTGATAAATCAAGTGGTGATATATGTTTTTATAAACCAGAAGACTTAGCTAAACCTGATACAAAAAGTTTAATAAAAGATTTAAATACTAAACTTGCTAGTGATACACCACCTGAAAGATGTTATGAATTAAAAACAGAAAAGAATGGAAACAAAGTTATACCAGTTGGTTGTCAATTTTGTATACATAAGTTTGAATGTTATGCAGATGCTAATAAAGGTAAAGGTTTGAGAGTATTTAAATATTCAAATAAGAATGTGTTCTTAGCTGATGTAGTTAAAGAACCTAATGTAGAAGATATAACAAAACAATTTACAGATGGAATTAAAACACAAGCACCTGCTAGTTAGAGCCGAAGTATTAGACCCACCTAAAGATTTAAAGATGATGAAGAAGTGGACTAAGAACTTAATAAAAGATATTGATATGAAAATATTAGCTGGTCCATATGCAAAGTATTGTGATGTAAAAGGTAATAGAGGTTTAACTTGTGTAACTATAATAGAAACATCCCATATTACTTTACACTCATGGGATGAAAACAATCCTGCGTTAGTACAGTTAGATGTTTATAGTTGTAAAGAATTAGATGAGACAGTTGTATTTGATTATGTATATAAGTTTCAACCAGTTAGAATGTCATATAGATATTTTGATAGAGAAAATAATTTTAAATTAATTAAATTAAAAAAATGAATACAAAACAAATGAAACCTATTAGAAGAAAAGCTAGACATATATTAGTTGCATGGCTACAATCTTTAATGAATAAAGAAGAAGCTAGTAAGATTAATTATAAAAATGTATTTAGTTTTATTCCTAATCAAACTCATTACTATCAAGGTGATACATTTAGATTACAACCATGGTCTTATAAATGGATAGTAAAAAAATTAAAACGAAATCCAGAGTTGACAATAGATGATTTAAATGCTATGTTGCAACCAAGTGAAAAAGATTTAAGGAGAAAAGAAATGCAAGAGAGAGGACCATTATAATGACACATAAAGATATGTTTAAAAGTACAACTTATGATTCACTAGAAAAGCAGGTAGGTGGGAATCATTATTCTAAAATGAAGATACAACCTGCTCATTTTATAAATGAAAATAATTTAGAATTTGCAGAAGGTAATGCTATTAAATATATTTGTAGACATAAATCAAAAGGAAAGGCAAAGGATATTGAAAAAGCTATTCACTATCTTGAAATGATATTAGAGAGGGATTACTCATGATAAAAGAAACACAAATAACACAGCTCGAAAAAAGAGCTAGAGGTTTTCGCAGAATTATTTCAGCATTGAATGATTTACCTATGTATGGTATTAACAGACATCTAGATAAAATACTTCATGTTAAAATTGATGCATTGAAAGACCATTTAAAATTAAAGATAACTAGAAACAATGAAAAGTTAAATGAAATGTATACTGAAAGTATAGATAGTTTAGCTGATGATGATGGACAACAAGGTGAAGTTGGTTATGTAGCAACACCAGTAACTAAACAAGAACCTATTGGTGAATCATTTACAAGTAAGTCTTATGATAAAAGAACTTATGAAAATATAAAAGACCATGGAACAGATATGAGTTATGAAAATGAGTAATGTATTAGGATTGGATGGTAAACCAAAACAACCTACAGGTCCAACTTATCATATGCGTTTATGTTTAGTAGGTTCAGATGATATTGATATTAAAAATATTCAAACATTTGGTATAGCTGAGGATGGTTTCTTTATGGTTAAAAGTCATGACAATACAAAGCTTCCAGTATTTATGACTAACCCTGCAAGAATACAAACTGTAGAAATTTACAAAGAGGGTGATGAACCATTAACAAAAAAGAAAGGAGCAAAATCAGATGATGATTTTCTTCTAGATTTATTAAAGAAAAACCATGCAGCAGAATCGAAAACTCAAAAGTAAAAAAAGAGTTAAAAGAAAAGAAGCTGAGTTGATGGGCTTCAAACTTCTTATTAATAATCAAGGACAATTCGTTACAGAAATAAAAAATTATCCTATGGATAAAATTAATTTACACTTTCATAAAAGTAATGCTGGTGTTATTACAGCACTACTAAGAGAATGTAAAACTAATTTTTCAGAATTGTCAGAAGATTTAGAGAAGATTGCTAAGGATGTTTTTTATAGTTAAACAGCACTTGATGGTTTAACTGGTCTAGGTGTACATCCAAATTTTATAAAAACATTATATTCATTTACTGTTTCTCTACCCATTTCAATAGTCTTATCACTTGCTTTATTATAACCATCTACCATACAATCATATGCATCATCATATAGTATATCAAATGTATGAGGTGGAAGACATTTTGTTTCACCATTTAATACAGAACACATAACTACTGTTAATAAAAATTTCATTTCTTTTTCTTTCTACCACATTGACATCTTGGTGCAAACACTTTAGATACTAATTCAATCATATCATCTAACTTTCCAAAACATTTATATAAAAATTTATCTAACATTATTTTAATATTAATTTTTTAATTGATTTTTCACCCATATATATTTCTACTTCAGCTTTAGATTTAATACATTTATATTCTATATTATTATTAGCTTCACGCATAGCAATCCTTTTACCTTTTAAACAATCAGACATAGAAGGTTGTATTCTATGTTCTTTAATCTCATGGTTTACTATCATCAATAATGCTATTACTGTTTCTATCATTAATAATTTTTTCCATTCTCCCTTACTTTATCTTTTAATTTTTCTATATCTGCTAGAGCTTTCTCTAATTGTTTTTGAGTAAACTCTATGTTTACTTTGTTTGTCATATTTTGTTCTTGTGTTATCTGTAGCTTTTCAACATCTGCAAACACAGATTCCAATAACATAAACTGTTCTTGGTCTGTAGGTTTTTGTTCTGATTTTTTAAGTAAATCAGCTTGGAATAATTCTCTTGAAGTCTCTAATGATGTAAGTCTAGCAGTAACTTCTGTATAAGCAAACACACCCATAGCCACAGCTACAACAATACCTATCATATTTTTGATAGGCATACTTACATTTGTTTTTTCACTTAATTTCATTAATAACTACCTGGATTTAAAAATAATGCCATCATAACTAAAAGTATTATTAATATACCTGTGAAATAATAATTCATAGTTACACCTCATAAATTATTTCTTACCATTTCTCCAAATTTGAGTTCCTTTTATACCATACACACTAGCCACGACAAGAATCCACAAATTAGTAAACCATTGGGGAAGCTGTGAAAAATATTCAAAAAATAATTTTACCTTATCCATAGCAGCAGGGTCTTCTGACACTACTGCCCAAGCTAACACAGCTACAGGAGCAGAGAGAACCAATAAAATAAATTCGTCTTTCCAGTCTGACTGTCTTGCTTCTAATAATTTACCTTGATATTCTGTTTCACCCTTTGCCATTCTAGCTGCATGATGATGTTGTGCATCAGCCATCATCATTTTAGTTTCTTGTCTTTTTTTAAAGATGTGAGTACCAGCTTGTACTGCAATCTTTGCTAAACTAAACCATGCCATTTTTTTCTAACCACTCCTTTACATTGAATGAAGGACATTTTTTAACATCATCTACTTCATAGTGTCCAATAACTTTTTCTATATTATATTTATCTTTTAGTTTTGTTACTATTTCTTTTAATGTTAAAAATTGTTCTTCGTTAAAATTGTTTTCCCATTCACCACTTTTATTAGAACCACCTATCATACATATACCTAATGATGTTCCATTAACTTGTCTAGCATGAGAACCTGTTCTATGTTCTTCTCTACCAACTTCTAATGTTCCATCTCTTTTAATTACATAATGATAACCAATGTCATCCCATCCATTATCAACTGTATGCCAATGTTTTATTTTTGCTGCATCTACATCCATATCAGCAGGTGTTGCCGAACAATGTATAACAATTATATCTGTCTTAGTTCTTGGTGTCATATTATATTATAATAATTTTTTTATATCCTGTCAACTATTCACTAAATAATGAGTCAGCTAATTTTTGCAATTCATCTTTGTGTTTTCCATCTACCCTTTTCTTTAGTATAGATTTAACATTAGATGACCAGTCTTTATTTTCTGCCCATCCAGTAGAAGATATAGCATCTATAATATCTTCTTTACTTGCTTTACCTTCATTATATAATTGTATTGTATCTCTTACTATTTGATAGTGTGGCTTATTGTCTACCCAAGAATAAAATTTATTAATACTACCTGAAGGATTTTCAAATTTAGCAACTACTGTTTCATCTCCTTTAGCTTTTATTCTTTCATCTCCTTTTTCAGCAACTAAACTAAATAAATTATTTCCTTGTTTGTAAAATCTACCTTCACCATATCCAGTCTCTTCAATAGCTATTGATAATAATACATCATTTGGTACAGAATTTTCTCTATTATTAGTAAATATAGTTTTAGCTGTATCTAATAAAAAATTTTTTTTATTTTCATCTAAGTCTGGTAATTTACTATAATCTTTTTTAGTAACTTTTTCTACTTGTTTATCAACATTAGATTTTTTTTCTTCAATAACATTTATATTAGCACCTTCACCTGTTGTAGTATCTATTTTCATTGCATCAGATAACTGACTTTCTAAATCAGGTTTTTTAGGTGGTACTATTACTTCACCACCTGTGTTAAAACTATCTTTTATTTTTTTAATTATAACACCTGAAGTATTTATTTTATATTTACTAGGAATTTTTTCTATTTTAAAATTATCTCCTAATACTGTTTTAATAAATAATTCTAATTCTTTTTGATTATAACCTTTTTGAAATGTTTTTTCTTTTCCACCAAATAAAAATCCATCTAAATATTTAATTGCATTTTTAGATTTTTTAGCTTGATTAAGAACATCATCACCTCTTGTAGTTATAATAGCAACACCATCTTTATTTAGTAACTTACCAATTTGGTCTACAACTTTTACTCTTTCACTAACATTTTCAATAACATTTAATACATTTAAATTTACTACTGAATCTTTAGAATTAGCACCTTCAACTTTAAATAAATCTTTTACATTTTTATAGTCTGGTAATTTACCACCAGCTTTAAGAATAGCTTCATCAGAAACAAATGGTTCATGACTTGTAACTATTTTATTTTTAAATTCTTTTGTACCAACACCTTTACCTGAACCAAAATCATGAACAGTTTTTTTATTTAAATCTGTTAATATTTTATTTGCTTTAGTATATGTACCTGTTGTAGTTGTTATAGCTGTCTTTCCTCTATCTATTATATTTTTAGTTACAGCTTTTGCAACAGCACCACCTACACTAAAAGGTTTTAGTTCTCCACCACCAAATGATGTGTTTGATTCTATATTTCTAGGACTATCAGAAAATAATATTCTTCTAAGAGTTCTTCTCCAATTTGGTAGAGGTGCTAATTTTTGAGATACAGTTCTACTAAATTTATCTAAATCTCCTTTTACTAATTGTTTTACAGCATCACCACTTGATACTAACATTTGAAAGAAAGGTGCAAATTGAAACCATGGTTCTCTTGAACCTGGTCCTATAGTTCTAGTTGCTAATAATTCAGGCAACCAACCATACATTCCAGAAAGTCTACCACCTTCTGCCCACCATCTTTTATTATTAGCATCATAATCAGTTACGACTTCACCATACTTTGCTAATTCTCTTAATGATTGAACACCACTATATAAAGGTAATACAGCTAAAGTTTTAACTAAAGTTTTTGCATTACCATTTTCTATTCTT
>CAACVD010001748.1_pt1 | contig 10324 bp, 23 predicted proteins | sample 2381771 | NCBI WGS metagenome assembly CAACVD01 (sample SAMEA5211965, study PRJEB30684) | marine metagenome | biome: Marine; feature: Epipelagic; material: Water | collected 2015-10-15 | depth 15 m | reverse complement strand
GGTTCTTGACAAATGGAACGAATGGAAATGGGATATATATGAATCTAATAAACCCGATTGGAACCAGAGAGATCAATCAATTGCAGAAACAATAGATCAAATTTTATTAAAGGAACTAAAAAATGATTGAGAAACAAGCGATTAAATTAATGTTAAATAAAAAGTTTTATAATCAATATAAAGGTTCAATATCACCTACTATATTTTATGGAGATACTAAATCTTTATATGATACAATACAAAAGGCACATGATAAATACGATACTGATATAAATATTGGTGAGTTGTATTCTATACACACAGCCATATTTAATCCTGCACTAACACGTGCTGCTAAAGAAAAGTTTAGTGAGTTAGTAGAAGATATAAAAGAAGTACAAGAACCTAGTAAAGAAATAGCTGAAGATATAATGAGAACTCTATCTGATAGAGATCTCGCACAAAGAATAGCAGTAGAAGCTACTGAGATATTTAATGGTAAGGAAGCAAACTTTACAGAGATTAGTGGTATGATAGATAAACATAAGACTAATATATTAGAAGATAAAGAACCTGCCGTTACAAAAGATGTAGAAAAAGTTATAGAACTATTAGATGTTACTACCAGATGGAAATTTAATATACCTGTACTAAAAGAAAATGTAGGTGGTATTGGTGGTGGTAATCTTATGATAGCATTTGCTAGACCAGAGACAGGTAAGACTGCATTTTGGGTTAGCTTATGTGCTGCACCTGAAGGCTTCTGCTCGCAGGGTGCTAATGTTCATGCATTTATAAATGAAGAACCTGCCATAAGAACTCAGATAAGAGCCATATCAGCTTACACAGGTATGACTAGAGAAGAGATATTATTAGATAAATCATTAGCACAGAGATATTGGTCTGATATAAAAGATAATATATCTATGTTTGATACTGTTGATTGGTCTATAGAGGATATAGATGCACATTGTGAAAAGAATAAACCAGATATAATAGTTATTGATCAGCTAGATAAGATAAATGTAAAAGGTACTTATGCAAGAACTGATGAGAAGTTAAGACAGATCTATACTAATGTTAGGGAGATAGCTAAGAGAAGAGAGTGTGCAGTGATTGCAATATCACAAGCGTCAGCTGATGCACATAATAGAAATAGTATTTCATTTGACCAGATGGAAAACTCTAAGACAGGTAAAGCTGCGGAGGCTGATCTTATTATTGGTATAGGTAGAAACTCTAATACAGATGCAGAGAATAAAATAAGAACATTATGTGTTAGTAAAAATAAAATAAATGGTTATCATGGTGAACCTGTGTGTACCATTAGAAGGAGTATAAGTAGGTACGAGGTATGATAACAACAGTAGATGTAGAAACATCGTGGCAAAGAAATGAGAATGGGGGATATGATCCTTCACCTTTTCACCCAGATAATATATTAGTTAGTGTAGGTATTAATGATGAATATTATTTTACAAATCATAGTGAGAGAATAGATAAGGGTTGTTTTCATAAGATACAATCTATACTAGATAAGACTACATTATTAGTAGGACACAATATAAAATTTGATTTGATGTGGTTATTAGAATCTGGATTTAAATATAGTGGTAAAGTTTATGATACTATGCTAGGTGAGTATATACTTAATAGAGGTATTAGAAAAAGTTTAACACTTGAGATGTCTTGTCGTAGAAGAAAGATAGGATCTAAAGATAGTAGTATAAAAGAATATATGGATCGTGGTGTATCATTTCAAAATATACCTGCAAATGTTGTTGAAGAGTATGGTAAGATAGATGTTCAGATAACTAGGAGATTATTTGATTCTCAAATGGATGATCTAAAAATGGCTAAAAATAAGGGTTTATTGATGACTCTTAAAATGATGAATGAATTTTTAATTGTATTATCTGACATGGAACGTAATGGTATTAATATAAATTTAACTGAATTAGCACAGGTAGAAAAAGAATATCGTGCAGAGTTTGCTTATCTGAAACAAAAGATAGATAAGATAGTTTATAAACAAATGGGTGACACAAAAATAAATTTATCTAGTCCAGAACAATTATCATGGTTGATATATTCTATTAAACCAAAAGATAAAAAAGAATGGTGTAAGATATTTAATATTGGTATAGATAAAAATACTGGTAAGAATAAAAGGAGACCAAATTATTCTAGACAACAATTTAGAAATCTAGTTGATAACAATGTAGATAAAATTTATAGAACAGTTGCTGAACAATGTATAGGGTGTAAAGGTAAGGGCGTTATTAAAAAAGTCAAGAAGGATGGAAGTCCTTATAAGAAGTATAGTAAATGTTCTGAATGTGATGGAGATGGATATACATATACTCAGATGGCAAAGTATGCAGGTTTTAGACAGAGACCTAGAAGTGTTTATGATATTGCAGAGTCTGGATTTAGAACAGATAAACTTACACTAAATAAAATTGCAGCTGAAGCAGAGGGTGAGTTCAAAGAATTTATAGATGCAATAGTTAGGCACAATGCAGTTGATACGTATTTAAATACTTTTGTAGAAGGATTAAAAAACTTTACAAATGAAAAAGGTTTTTTACATCCTAAGTTTATGCAAGCAGTTACTGCAACTGGTAGATTATCTAGTAGAGATCCTAACTTTCAAAATCAACCAAGAGGTAAAACATTTCCTATTAGAAAAGTTGTTACATCTAGATTTGAAAAGGGTAGTATATTAGAGATAGACTTTGCACAATTAGAATTTAGAACTGCAGTTTACCTAGCACAAGATAAACAAGGTATGGAAGATATAAAAAATAAAATAGATGTTCACCAATACACTGCAGATATCATAGGTGTATCTAGACAAGATGCAAAGGCACATACATTTAAACCTTTGTATGGTGGTGTTACTGGTACAGAAGATGAGAAAAGATATTATACTAAATTTTTAGAAAAATATAAAGATATAAAAACTTGGCATGAAAAATTACAGAGTGAAGCAATAAGATTTAAACAAATAAAATTACCAACTGGTAGAGAATATTCTTTCCCATATGCAGAAAGAACACCTTGGGGTGGATCTACATATGGAACACAGATAAAAAATTATCCTGTGCAAGGTTTTGCTACTGCTGATATTGTACCTATAGCTTGTATTAATATATACAAACTTATGAAAAAAGAAAGTGTAAAAAGTTTACTTGTAAATACAGTTCATGATTCTATTGTGGCTGATGTTTATCCTGGAGAAGAAGATGTGATGAGTAAGATATTTAAACAGGGCACAGCAGATGTAATACCTGCACTTAAACAGTATTACAATATTGATTTTAATGTCCCGCTTGACACTGACCTTAAAATCGGTTACGATTGGTTAAATATGAAGGAGGTAAACTAATGTACTTAGAAAAAGTAAATATAAAAGTTATTGGAACTAAATATGGTCCTAATAATAAAGAAAAAAAAGGTGCAGTATTATCAGAGTTTAAATTTGATGATGGCATTCAATCTAAAGAATTAAATAAATTCTTAGAAAATTTACAAGAAGATGGTGGTCATAGATTTAATGGTGAAACTACTTGTAATATTATAATTGACACAACAAGGGAGTGGTAATGACCAAAGAAATAGATGCATTAGAGACTCTTGATGAATATTCTGACGAAGAGTATTCTGCATATCTAGAATACAAAGAGTTAAAAGATAGATGTCTTATAGAACCTACTACTTTGTATATTAATAATGATCATGAGTTTTTTTCGGAGTGGAAATACTTTGCTGAGACAGATGGTCTAGAAGTTAAAATAATAAATGGAGATACTAAAATATGTTAGCTAAATTATTTACATACTTATGCGGGTGTGCGACACTTTGCGTTATCTTTTTAATGGTATATTTAACAATAAGTTTATTTTTTTATTGATTTTTTATTTAAAATATGATATACAACAATTTAAAAATAGGAGGACAAAATGTCTGATAATAACTTAGTAAATATAAAAGGAATGTCTGATGAGCAAATAATGGAAGCCATTGGACAAGATGATGGATCTAGTATGGGTACAAATATACCTAGGCTATCTATCAATCGAACACCAGAAGATGACGATGGTAATCAATTACCAGTAGGTCACTTCTCTACATACGATTCAAGTATAGGTCAAAATGTTTATGGTAAACCAATTACATTTAGACCATTCATAAGTGCCATGCAATACATGCACTATGATGCTGATAAGGGAGAGTATGTTAATAGATCTATTATATTTAAAAGCTGGAAAGAAGAAGCCATAGATATTCTTGGTGGCACAAGATGTGGCAAGATCCCTTTTAAAGATAGATCAACTCTAACACCTCAAGAGTTAGAGAGGCAAAGAACAATAAGATGTTATAAACTTGTGTATGGCTTATTGTCTTTTAATAATGGTAAAACTGCACAAGGCAATGCACATAATGTGGAAAATTTACCTGCCCTATATAGGGTTACTGGTACTGCATTTTCACCTGTAAGTGCTGCTCTAGATCAATTAAAGAAAAGAAAAAAACTTATGTTTAATTGTACATTTACCATAGATACCAAGAGGCAAAAGAAAGGTGGTAATGTTTTCTATGTACCAGAGATTGGTGTGAATGCCGAAGAAAACTTACAGTTATCTGATATGGATATGGAAACATTAAAGGTGTTTCAAGATTCTATCAATGAAGAGAACACTGAAGTAATTGCCGCTTATAATAAAGCAAAGAATAGTAAATCAAATGTTAAAGATAAGATAGACGCAGAGATAGTTGAAGATGTTAGTAACGAATCTCCAGAAGAAATCTTAGCATCATAATGAATACTATACTTCTACAAGTTCAAAAGTATCTTGATAATGTATCAAAGTCTCCTGTAAAACTTGATACAAAGTTAGTTCAAGAGTTTGGTGAGGCGTGTAAAAACGCCTTACTTAAACAATTCGAAGAGGACAGAAGAGATAAGTTTGAACCTAGAATGTCAAATATAGGTAGACCTTTGTGCCAATTACAGATGGAAGCTAAAGGTATTAAAGGAGAAGGACAACCTTATAATGTAAAGATGAGGAATACATTTGGGGATATGATAGAAGCACTAGCAATACTAGTTATGAAATCAGCTGGTGTAGATATTAAAAATGAACAAAAGAAAGTTACATATAAATTTAATGGAGATAAAATTGAGGGTAGACAAGACGTTGAGATTGATGGAAAAGTTTGGGATATTAAAAGTGCATCACCATATTCGTTTGAAAAAAAGTTTGGAGAGTCGGGTGGATTTAATGAAGTTGTTAAAGAAGATTCATTTGGCTATGCATCGCAAGGTTTTTTATATGGAGAAAGTCAAGAAAAAGATTTCGGTGGTTGGATAGTAATTAATAAATCTACAGGTGAATGGACAGTATGTGAGACACCACAATCTGTAGAAGAACATAAAGCTACAGCTTTAAAACTTGCCAAAGATAACTTTAAATCATTAAAAGATAATAAACCTTTTAAGAGATGCTACACAGATGTAGCAGAAACATTTAGAACTAAACCTACGGGTAATAGAGTTTTGGGTTTTGTATGTTCATACTGCCCATACAAACTTCCTTGTTGGGGAAGAGATAAATTGCAGTTGTTACCACAGCAGCAATCTAAAGGTAAGAATCCTAAATGGGTTTGGTATACTTCGGTTACAAATCCACGGGAGGAAACCAAAGAGTTTAATGGTGGATAGTTTAAGGGGTCTATTCACCATTGACTTTTTAAATATTTATATTATGCATTTATATTTTGTAGTATTTAAAAATAAAAAAGATAATGACTATAAATTATTTAGTAATATTATTTTTGATAAAGAAAAAGAAGCAGATGAATTTGGAAGAAAAAGTATGAAAAGAGGATATGAACATAAAGTATTAGATTATAATAGTGATAATCATAGTAGGTATTGGAATGAAAAATAAAAAGATGGGTGCACTTAGCTATATAAATTCTGTTAAAGTAATAGTGCAACCTTGGCAAAAAGGTTTTAACTGTAGTATCGTTATGGATAGTAAATCTAAAATGAGTACAGAAGAGTATGAATTATGTTCTACAATAGCAAGAGGCATGATAAAGATGGCAACTACTGACCCCCATTCAACGTTTCTGTGGGGACTTCGTGGATATGCTGAAGATAAAAGAAAAAATGAGAATGATCTAACTATTAGTTCTGTTGCAGAATTTGATGATGATTCTAATGTTATAGACTTTCTTGAGTTTTTAAAAATGAAACGAGATAAGGAGTTAAACTAGTGGCAACACATTTAGTTATTGGTGATCCTCATTGTACACCTAAAGCAAACAATGATAGATTTCTGTGGGCAGGTAGACTAGCAGCAGATTATAAAGTTACTCATGTAGTATGTATGGGAGATTTTTGTAGTATGGATTCTCTATCTACATATGATAGAGGTAAAAAATCCTTTGAAGGTAGAAGGTATCAAAAAGATATGGATCATTCACATGAAGCATTATCTTTATTTAATAAAGGCTTAGGTAAATACAAACCTAAAAAGATTATGCTACATGGTAATCATGAAGATAGGATTGATAGATTTGTAGATGAAAATCCAGAATTAGATGGCACTGTAAAGATTAGTGATCTAAAGTTTAAACAATATGGATGGGAAGAAGTTAGGTATAAAGCTATTAAAGTTTTAGATGGTATACACTATTCTCATCACTTACCTTCTGGTATTATGGGATCTGCTATATCTGGTGAAAATATTGCAAGAAGTATATTGACAAAGCATAAAGTTTCTGCTACAGTAGGTCATAGTCATTTATTAGATTATGCAGTATCAACATTACCTAGTGGTAAAAAGTTACATGCTTTATCTGCTGGATGCTATCTAAATCACACAGAACATTTTGCTAGAGATACTCAGCATATGTGGTGGAGTGGTTTGATTGTTAAAAGAGAAGTTAAAGATGGTAATTATAATATGGAGTTAATCGATATCAAAACTGTTAGGAGGGAATATGGTAAAAGATAAACGTACATATACAAAGAAGATGGATCATGGTCATGACATGTCATATGAGAATGAAGTAAGATATGATAATGTTAATGCACCTGCACACTACCTTCATGGTAAAAAAGAAACTATAGATGTTATATGTGATTGTATGACAAGTGATGAGTTTCATGGGTACCTAAAAGGTAATATCTTAAAATATGTTGCTAGATATAAATTTAAAGGAGAACCATTAGAGGATTTACATAAGTCTCAGTGGTACTTAAATAGATTAGTTAAGGAGGTTAGTAATGGGTCAAGTTAAACAAGCAATACTAGAAGTAGATGATTTTGTTTCTGCATGTGTTAGAGATGGTAGAACTCTTAATCAAACAATAAGAGATGCAAGAGAATCTAAAGCTGCAAAAACTAATCCATATCTTGATGATGAAGATATGGTAGAAAATAAATATTATCAATTTAAAGGAGCAGAGTAATGAGTAGAGATATATTAGATGCTTTGAAAAAAAAGTATGAAGCAGAAGTAGATATAGCAAAAGCTACAATACAAATATACCTAGATAAACCTGTAGGTATAGGTGAACATCCACAGTTTGCTGAAGAGATAGATAAACAATTATCAGCAATAACATGTGCGGCTGATAAAATAAAAGCAATAGATACACATTATCCTAATGAGGATGATATACCATTTTAATAGGAGGACAGATGGCTGAAGAAAAGAAAGAAACACCAAAGACTACCCCAAGAATGTATTATATAGATTCTGAAAAACTAATGGATATCATGCGATATCTCATGACAAGACCTTATGGTGAGGTTGTTAAATTGATGAATTCTCTATCTACACTTACACCTGTGAATTTAGATGGAGGAAAAGATGACGGAAAAAAATAATAACAAACATTATACTGGCATATTGTTTGAATTAAAGATAGGATTAAATGAAAAGAATACTATTGTAATAGACTATGGAGGTAAGCCCGTAGGTAAGATAAGAGAAGCATTAAAAGGTTTACCTTACCATGGTAATCTATGTGCTGCAATAATAAATCATGCTAACTCAGTGGGTAAAAAACTAGAAGATGATATCAAACAGATTATACAAAAAATTTAGAAAGATGTTTTGGCATAATATAATAATGGAATTACTTGAAAGATATGCTTCTAGTCTTAGTAGTTATCTTTGGAGAAAAAGATGGGGTGATAGATCTTTGTATCAATCAGACCAAAAAAAAAGACACCTAGAGTAAAACTCTAAGTGTCTTGTTGTTGCCTACTGGGGGAGTCTTTATGGCTCCCCTTTTTTATTTTAGATTATTCATCTGAGATTTCATGGGTTTTTTAGTAGGTAAAATTAATTTACCTGTATCGTCTTTTGGATTCATGAAATCTAAAATTTTTGTTATATATACATCTTTTAAAAATTCTGTATAATTTTTTTTCTCAGCATATTTACCTAAAGAATCAAAGTAATTTAGTGTATCATCACCTCTTGCTATAGACTCTCGCACACCTGTATAATTAGATCCAGTTTTCATAAGTTCTAAGAATCCTTTTATACTATCCTCTATATTATTAAATGCCCTAACCTTAGCTTTTTTATTAGGATCTTGAGATAATATAAAAGATTCATCACCTACAGCTTGTATACCAAAAAAGTTATTGGCTCTCTTAGCTGTATCAGCACCTTCAAAATTAAAGTTACCAGTTTCAGCTGTAGCAATTGTTAGAATAAAATCATCAGGAACATTAGCCTCAAATGAATCTGGGCTATATTGAGATTTAACCTCCCTTATCTTTTTTAGGAAATCTCTATGTTTTCCATATTCATCCATAGTTCCATGTAATAATAATAAACTAACAATTCCAAGCACGAAGTGCTTTATTAATTCTTGAATTCGGATCATTAGCAGTTTTAGCAGATGTTAATTTTTTCTTCATCCCCTTCATACGAGCACAGAAACTAGCACGTCTTTTATTACCAACTTTTTTACTAGGTCTTTTTAAATTAGCACCTGTCGTTCTTTTAAAATACTTACGACCTGCCTCATTTAATCCACCCGAGGGATTTTGATATTTCTTTGCTACCATTATTTTTTCTTAACTGTCATTGCTGCTCTTCTAAAGTTTGCAGCAGTAGGTGCACCTTTAGCACCTTTCTTTTTCATTTTACCACCACGCTTTCTTTTAGCATGGATGTTAGCATATAGTCCTTTTCTCATTATTTTTTCTTTTTATTTCTTAACATAGCAAAGTCTCTCTTAGTAAGTTTTCCATCTTTGTTCATATCTAGTTTTTTTCTTTTACCCATTACTTTTTTCTTTTTCATAGGTTTCATTTTTCCGTACATCATTAGCTATATCTCCTATATTTAGCTGTTTTTTTTGCAATCCCTTTCGGTTGCTTCACAAATTGTTTGCCCTTTTTTGTTCCTTTTCGTTTTGCTTTTGTCGTTGCCGCATACTCCGCAGACGATAGACTCTTGATAGCTTTCTCTGGCAAATATCTTTCCCCAGTCTCCGAAGACTTCTTCCCAGATTTGGTTCTCCATTTTTGCTTTCCCCATGCTTTTAAACTCCTTTGACTTTTTGCAAGTGCCATTATACTTTTCTCCTTTTTCTTATAGCTTCTTTACCCTTTTTAAATATAGCTGCTACCTGCGATTTACCCATAACCTTTGCTCGTTGTTCACCAACAGTTAGAATTTGAATTTTCCTAGCAAATGGTTTAGAAATCTTTTTAACTTTCGCCACTGTTTTTCTCGCATCTTCTGGCGTTGCGAACTTGATTCCAACAGTGTCACGAGGGTTTTCGTCTGTATAAAGTCTCCTACCATATTTTTTTCCTGGGTGTTTTCCTGTTCCTTTCTTAGGCTCTTTTTTTATTGCCATAAGATTTCATTTCTTTAATATGTTTTTCAATAACTTTGCTTTGTCTTTTATGTAAAGCAGATGCTTTCTTTAAAGCCTTAGCAACTTTTTTTATTTTCTTAACCATGTTTATATTTTTCCTTCCAATAATTTTTTCTTTCAAGTAATCTAATTTTATACTCTAATGTATTTATACCTAGAATTTTTTTAATAAAATTTAACATTACTTGTATCCTCCACCTGCTGCTTTATATTTCTTAGCTAACATCTGTGCCTTTCTAGCTGACCATTGTCCAGGTCTTCCACCTTTAGAACTAGCCATTATAGAATTAAACATTCTTTTTCTCATACCAGGTTTAGTATAGTTACCTGCTTTATTTACTGTGCTTTTCTTCTTCGCCATCTTTTATCTCCTTATATTCATAATCATAGCTTCCTTCCTGTACTTCATCTGTAATC
>CAACVD010001747.1_pt1 | contig 10328 bp, 6 predicted proteins | sample 2381771 | NCBI WGS metagenome assembly CAACVD01 (sample SAMEA5211965, study PRJEB30684) | marine metagenome | biome: Marine; feature: Epipelagic; material: Water | collected 2015-10-15 | depth 15 m | reverse complement strand
TTATATTTTTACCAACCATAGAGGGTTCATCAATACCAGCATCATATAATTTAGTAGTTCTTATAATATCCCAAGCCTCATCATCTATACCATATTTTGTTAATGCTTTTTGCAGATCTGGATCTAATTTATTAAAAACTTTACCGCTTTCATCTGCAAGCGTTCCAAGTACAGACATTCCAAAACCCCATTTACCAGATTGTGTTAAATGAGATAATCCAGAACCTCTTAAAATTACATCTGAAATTCTTTTTGCTAACATTGGTGTATCAATGTCATCTAAATATCTTGCTTGAACTCCCGCTACTGTTGATTGCATTTCAGCAATTAATCCTAATCTCATAGCAGTTCTACTTAATGAACTATCTTTTTTTATTCCATCATATAATAATTTTGTAGCCATTTTGTTAGCTTTAAAAGCTGGTAAACCATTAAATTTGGATGTTATTCTTGACCAGTTAAAATCTGAAAGAGCCATAATACTAGCTCCTCCTAATTGTGCTGAAGTTAAGATTTGTCTTAAACCAGCAAACGTATTTCCAAAAAAAGCATTAACTGGCTGATTTAAAGTACCTTTGTGATAAGCATATAAATTATTTATACTTTCAACTATTGTATTTGCATAATCTTCTTCAGTACCAGGTATTAATTTTTTTCTTTTAAATTTACCTTGAGCCTCTGCAACTGTATCTAGTTTTGCTTGTTTTTTAATACTTTGTAATAAAAATGTGTGTGTTGCATCTGGATTTGGCCCCAATGTTTTTAATAGAGCTATGTCTCTACTCATGCCGTTAATATGCTCCATCATAGTTACAAATGGATCTGGATTACCAAATTTAGTTTGATATTCCATCCAAGCATCTGCATTTTTAAAAGCTAAAAATCTATGATCGGTTCTTCTATTAGCAAAAGTTTTACCATAAGAATTTGTGCCAGGTTTAAAAGTTGCCATACCTTCTGTTGCAATATTATCGTAAACTTGACTTAATGCTTTTTGAATACTTTTGTCTGTAAATGGTAAACCCGTACTTTCATCTGTCATTTTATCAAGATCTAGTTTAGGTAAAACATAATCAATCCAATCTTGTTTAGCGACACTTCTAACTAATAATGTGTCATGTATTTGTGGTAATCCCCAATCTTTTCTTGATAAAATTTTACCCCCAAAAGAATTATATCTTTTTCTTAAGTGTTCTGCTGTTTGTTTCCAAGCCTCAGCTAATTGTTTAGCATTTTGATTACCAGTATTTTCTCCCATCAATTCTCTAATCATTAATTTTAAATTAGTTTTTTGAAGTTTAGTTTGTCTACCACCCATTTTATAAGCAAGCTGATCTAAAACTTCATTCATTAATGAGTGAGCTTTACCTCTTTCCATATCAATATACATTACCAAGTGATTGCTTGCGTGTATTACAAATTAAAGATTATGATGCTGACTATAAAATTGAAGGAAGAAAATTATTAATAAATGAAGCTAATGTTTTTTTAATTTATTCTGCACAAATTACTGATGTAAATGAATTAGATGTTTTATTAAGAGAAACAATATCAGCTTATTTAGCACAAGATATTTCTTATGCCATTACTTCAAACTTACAAGTTTCAAAATTAATGACAGAAAAATATACTTTAAAATTATCAGAAGCAAGACATACAGACGCTAGCGAAGGATATAACACAGATCCAACACTAGGTAATACAGATCAAGTAATAACAGACGATTTCATAAACAGTAGATACTAATTATGCCTAAACAACTTTTAAGCATACCGAGCTTTACGGCTGGGGAGCTTTCATCCTCTATGGAGGGTAGAACAGATTTTGCCAAGTATTTTAATGGCGCAACAAATATAGAAAATTTTGTTGTATTACCTCACGGGCCAGTTACTAGACGGCCAGGAACTTATTTTGTATCTGAAGTAAAAACTTCATCTGCACAAACTAGATTAATACCATTTACATTTTCAACTGAACAAACTTACGTTTTAGAATTGGGCAATAATTATATCAGATTTTTTAAAGATAGTGGCCAAATAGTTGAAAGCAATAAAACTATTTCTGCAATAACAAAAGCCAACCCAGCTGTAGTTACATCAAGTAGCCATGGTTTTTCTAACGGAGATTTTGTAAATATTTCTGGTGTTGTAGGAATGACAGAAGTAAATAACACAACTTTTAAAGTTGCTGACAAAACTACTAACACTTTTGAATTACAAAATGTTGATGGTACAGATATTAATTCGTCTGCTTTTACTACCTATTCATCTGGTGGTATCATAAATAGAATTTACCAAATTACTACAGAATATACTACTGCACAACTTTTTGATTTAAAATTCGCGCAATCGGCTGACGTAATGTACTTATGTCATCCCGATCACGAACCTATGAAACTTTCAAGAACGGGGCATACTTCTTGGAGTTTAAATGAAGTTGATTTTGGAGATACGGGGCCATATTTTGATGCTAACACTACAGACACTACTATTACTCCACAACAAACCGCAGCTGCTACTGGCAAAACTTTAACCTTATCTGCAACTACGGGTGTCAACAATAATCAAGGATGGCTTACAACAGACGTTGGAAGAATTGTAAAATTTAATGGTGGTACTGCAAAGATTACATCACGAACAAACTCTACAGTAGCCGTTGCTACAATCGTTGACGCTTTTACTAATACAAACGCTACAAAATCTTTTCAATTAGGATCATTTTCTGACACTACTGGTTTTCCATCTTCTGTATCTTTCTTTGAGCAGCGATTAGTTTTTGCTGCAACTAACGATCAACCTCAAACAATATTTTTTTCAAAATCTGGAGACTATGAAAACATGTCTGCTGGAGTAAATGATGATGATGCTATGGTTTACACAATCGCAGCAAATCAAGTTAATGCAATTAAATCTATGAAAGCAACAAGAACTTTAATTGTAATGACAACGGGTGGAGAATATTCTGTATCTGCTGGTAATAGCTCTGCAATTACTCCAACAAATATTTCAATTGTAAAACAATCTAACTATGGTTCAGCGGGTGTTGATGCTTTATCTATTGGTAATGCAACTATTTTTCTACAAAGAGCTAAAAGAAAAATAAGAGAATTAGCTTATAACTTTGATACAGATGGTTACGTTGCGCCAGACTTAACTATACTTGCAAATCACATAACCGAAACTGGCGTAGTTCAAATGGATTACCAACAAGAACCGCATTCTGTAGTATGGGCCGCAAGAACAGACGGAGTTTTAAGTGGATTAACTTATAATAGATTAGAAAATGTTGTTGCCTGGCATCGTCATATATTAGGTGGTAAATCAGACACTACTAAAAATATTATTCAACAAAAAATTTCTTTTACTGCTAACTCAACAACTGTATCAACAACTAATAATACAATTACTTTATCATCCCATGGTTTATCAACTGGCGATCCAGTTTATTATTATGCTGCATCTAATGTTATTGGTGGATTAAATATATCTAGCTTGTATTATGTTATTGCAACAGATAGTAATACAATCAAACTAGCAACAACTGCTACTAAAGCTACTGCGGGAACAGCTATCTCATTTACTTCAGCTCCAAGCTCGGACACTACTCAATTTATTTATCAAGGCGTAAATATCTCATCTAATTTTATTTATTCTGTATCTCATGGTTTTAAAACTGGAGATATATTTTATTATGATAATACGGGTACAGCTATTGGTGGATTATCAGAAAATGTAAAATATTATATTGAAAAAATTGATAACAACCAATTTAAACTTTATTCTAATAAAACTTTAGAAACAGTTGTTAGTTTAACTTCAGCTCACACTTCAGAACAAACTGATAATATTTTAACTCATGCTAAAGTTGAAAGTGTTGCAGTAATTGATGGCGATACTGATGAAGATCAAGTTTATGTAATTGTTCAAAGATGGATAAATGGAGCTGTAAGACGTTATGTAGAATATTTTACTCCATTTGATTTTTCAGAAGATGTAACTGCATTTCATTACCTGGATAGTGGATTGAGTTATGTTGGCGATGAAACATCTACATTATCTGGTTTAAGTCATTTAGTTGGAGAAGTAGTTGATGTAATTGGAGAAGGTTCAACTCAAACTTCAAAAACTGTATCTGCAAGTGGAGGAATAACTTTAGATAATGCAACTGAACAAGCTAAAGTTGGTTTATTATATTCTTCTGATTTACAAACAATGAGATTAGATGAAGGTTATACAGAAACTACACAAACTAAAACTAAAAGAATTTACGATTTATCAATTAGATTTCAAGATACAGTAGGAGCTAGCGTGGGGCCAAATGCAGCTAACTTAACTGCAATTGATTTTAGAGCCTCTGGATCTCCAATGAACTTACCTATTCCACTATTTACTGGAGATAAAACAATAGAATTTGATACGGGTTATGGAACTGAAGGATTAGTTTATGTTCAACAACCCCAAGCATTACCAATGACTATCCTGGGTATCTATCCTAGATTGGAGACTGAAAGTGTCTAATATAGAATTTGTACCATTTGAAAACAAACACGCACAATTTATTTTAGATCAAGGATTAAATTCTAAATTATTAGAGTTAAGACCCGAACACAGAAAATACGCTTATTATCTTAAAGAAATTGGAATGTCGTTTACTGGTATGTATAACAATAAACCCATAGCGGCTGGCGGAGTGTTTCCACTCTGGGATGGTGTAGCCGAAGGGTGGGTCTTGGCTACAAAAGAAATAAATAACTTTCCAATAACATTTTCAAAAGTTATTAAATTAAGAACTGAAATGATGTTAAAAAATAATTCTATAAGAAGATTACAAACAAGCATTAAAGCAGATTGTGATGTTGCTATTAGATTTGCAAAATTTTTAGGTTTAAAGGAAGAAGGATTAATGAAGAACTACGGGCCAGATGGATCAGATTTTTACAGATATGCGAGGATTATAAAATGAGTTTTTTTGGAGATATATTTGCGGGTAAAGCTGAACAACAAGCAGCAAACTATAACGCAGAAATAATAGAAGAAAATAAAAAGATTAAAAAGGAAGAAAGTAAACAGATCATGTCTGTTCATAATGAATTAAATCTACCAAGATTTGATCAAACAGCTGAAGAAATACAAGGTGCAACTACTGTAAGTTATGCAACAAGTGGTGTTGCATTAGAAGGTACTCCAGTAGAGGCTCTCTATCAAAACGAATTATCATTACAAACAGACAGAGATATTATGACTTTCAATGCAGAGAACGCCAGAGATACAGCAGAGAATGAGGCAATTATGATGCAAGCTGAAGCAGATCTACAAAGATACAGAGGCAAGGTTGCTAAAAAAGCTAGTTACTATGCAGCGGGTCAAAGTTTGTTAAACACAGTAGCAATGTTTGGAGGTGGCTAATGGCTATAAAACTATACAAATCACAATTAGATCCAACTACTAAATCATCCAATGTAGAAAATAGAGCTTTTGCAAGTATGCAAGAGGCTGGATCTATTGGTAGAGCCTGGAAAGGCATGGTTCGATCTGGCGAAAAACTTTACGCAAAACATCAAGATATTAAAACAGATAACGAAGTTTTAGAAAAAACTAAAGAAGTTATGAATGGTTCAGATAAGTTTGAAGGTTTATCTGCTACAAAAATAAATGCGTCTAATATGAATGATCCAGATGCAGCGGGTAAAGTTTATAACGATGCCTGGCAAAACGTATTTGATAACGTCAATAGTTCTTTATCAGGCAAAATGGCTCAAAGAAAATTTAAAGCCTGGATGACAAAACAAAATATTAAAGATGTAAATGCTATAAAAAATTCATCTACTGTAAATATGATTAATACTCAAAGAGTAAATACATTAGATGAAATAGAAACTCTTAAAAAATCTGTAATATTTGGAACTAAATTAGAAAGCGATATAGCTGCAAAAGATTTATCAGATAAACTAGGATCACAAAAATACGCAGAAATTTTTGGAGAAGAATTACAAACTGTTATAAAGCAAACTAATAACGAAATAGCGTTTACTGGTTATAAAAGAATGCCATACACACAAAAAGATGAAGTGTTAGCAGCAGCCGAAAAAGATAAAAGAATTACCGCAAAGGATTTAGTAAAATTAGAAAAACATTTTAATACAACTCAAACAACAGAAAACAATGCAAACAAAGTTACTGTTGCTAGTATGAAATCTAATTTAGATGTTGGAATTATATTTAATCAAGATGAATTTAATGCAGCTGTAGCTATTGCAACACAAAACCAAGATGAAAAAACTTTACTTAAATTAAAACAAATGGCTACCGATGCGCCAATTATTGAAGATCTAAATACAAAAACTGTTGCTCAAATAGAAGAAAAAATAAATTTCTTTACAACTTTTAAAAATAAAAAAGGTGGTATGACAGTAGATGAGGCAAATGAGTTAAGAATATCACAAGAATATTTAGCATCACTTAATACACGATTAGATAAAGATCCATTAGGAACTGCTGCTGATACAGGTTTAATTGCATTATCTGAAATTAATTTTGAAGATATATTGAATGGTGGAGATATGTCTGCGTTTGTAGAAGGTGCAACAAATAGAATTGCACAAGCTGAAACTGCATCTAGTTATTATAAAAGAAAAGTTAAATATTTAACAGCAACAGAGGCTAACACTATTAAATCTGTATTTAATAATGCTGATACACCAGAACAAATTATAGCTTTATCAACAAGTCTAGTTAAAGGGTTTGGTGTTAAATCCGATAAAGTATTTCAACAAATTTCTAAAGATGAAACTATTTTAGCTCATCTTGGCGGATTAGTTATAATGAATGATGGAGTACCAGCTGAAAATGTTAAGTTAGCAGCCGAAGGTTTAATTATTTCTAAAAGCGAAAATTTATCAAAACTATACAAAATGTCTCCAACAGATATTAAAAGTGCAAATATAATTAAAAAATATTCTGAAGTTTTTGTAAACTCAAACATAGCTTTAGATAGCTCAATAGAAATGGCTAATCTAATTTATGCTGCACAATTAAAAAAAGAAGGAAAAACTGTTGCTAACTTTACTAACAATTCATATCAGAAAGCATTTATAATGGCAGCTGGTGGTACAACAGTTGATGGCGCATTGTTTGATAAAAAAATGGGTGGTTTCGATCAACAAAAAGGTAAAAATATGGTTCATATTCCACCTTGGTTAGAAAGAGGAAAATTTAATAAAGTAATTCAGTTATTAAAAGATAATCCAGAATTAGTTTTAAAAGCATCTTTAAATGGTGGAAAACCCGAAGATATAAATGGAAAAGAATTTAAAAGTATATTTACAAATGAAGATCCTTATTTTGTAACTGTTGATAATGGTCAATATAAAATTGGTAATGGCGATGATCCAGTAACGGGTAATGATACAGAGTATTTACTTGATAGTAATAAAGGTTTTTTTGTAATTGATATTAATAAAATTAAAGCAGAAATACTTACGGAAATAAAATAATGAGTTTTTTTTACGATGCAGATACAAATTTAGAAGTCAAAAGCACAGACAGTATATCTAAAGGCGAAAGAACTAATTTTATGGAAAATGCTAGTTTAGCATATAAAGCATTTCGTAGATCAGAAATATTTACATCTGAAGGTAACAACCAAGAAGAAGAATATATTAATATTGTTGATATATTAACTACTGCTGGTCATGCAGATATTGTATCTCCGTTAGAATTACAGTTTGATCCATTAGGTTCTGGTAACATGGATCCATCTGAAATTAAAACTAGAGATCAATTACAAAAAGAATTTTGGGAAAAAGTTTCATTATTACAAACTACAGATGAAAATTTAAAAACAAAATTAACGGAGGCTGGTTTAGATAATTTTGAAAATATGCAAAACACTATTGCATCTAAAACTCAAAACGCCTGGAGAGATTATACTGAAGTAAACGAAAGAGCTACTACTGCTGGTTGGTGGGGAGGCATGGGAGGTATGGCTGGAGGTGCATTTACAGATCCTATTATGCTTGCAACTATACCAATATCATTTGGTTATTCTGTACCCGCAACATTTGGTAAAGCTGCTCTTAAAGTTGCATTAATGGAAGGTATTATTGGTGGTGTTGCAGAAACAGTAATACAGTTAAAAGCACAACCATACAGAGCAGAGCTTGGTTTTGAAGATGCTGGTTTAGAAACGGGTATTAAAAATGTTGGAATGGTTACAGCTGCATCTGCTGCTTTGTCTCCATTATTATTAGGTGTATTTAAAGCATTTGGTAAAGGTGTTGATGTTGGAAAAAAGTTTTTACACAAACAAAAACCAGAAGATTTACAGACTATTTATAAAGAAATGGGGCAGATAAATCCCAAACTAAAAGATAATGATTTAACAGAATTTGAATTACCGAAAAAAGATAGTCCGTTTGAAGATACAGCTCAAGCTAGGGTTGAACATAACGAAAGATTAGATACAGCAGCAAGAGCTATTGAAAACGGAGAACCCGTTGATTTACCACCGATAAAATCTAAAATTGTTGAGGCTAATTTAACACCTCCTCCAAAATTAAAACAAGGAGAATTTTTAGATATATTTGATAATGAAGGTAATATTATTAATGTTGAGGCATTAGCTGTAAGCAAAACTGGTAATTCAGTTAAAATAAGACTAGCAAATGGTAATGAACAAATAATTTCATTAGATCCTAAATCAAGTTCTTTTCAAAATATTCAAAATCCAAATTATGCTTTAAGATCTCCTAATATACCAAAAGGAATTATATCTGATTTTACAAATCAACAAATAGATACAATAAAAAAACAATTATTAAAAAATAAACAAAAATTAGAAAAAGAAGGTGCTACTAATCAAGGAGTTTATTCAGATACAATTCAAGATTTAAAAGCTATTGATTTTAATATTAACCAAAAAATACCAAAGGTTACAGAAGTAGAAACTGTATCTAAGAAGTTTAATAAAGAGCCAAGTAAATTAGCTGACGATCAAAATAATGTAAGAGATTTTGATGTACCGAATGAGGCAACTTATAGAAATCAAGCGTCTGTACTCGACGGAGATATGTTTGATGAAGGAACTTCAGCAGCCATTAAAGAAGTTGCTGGTGCTGGATCCGCTGCAAAGACAGTTCCAACTGATAATCCTTTAGCTAAAACCCAAGATTTAGTATCAAAATCCCAACGAACAGATGCAGCTCCTTCATCTACAGTTTTAGCAACTGCACAAAGTAAACCACCACTTATTCTTGGTTCTACTACTAATTCTGTTGGCGACTTTAATTCCATAGGTAAGCAATTATATCATAAATCAGATAATTTCAACGAAATTTACAAAACACTATCTGCTAAAATTAATGATGTTAAGAAAGAATTACAACCTATAGCAACAAAATATAATGGCGACTTAAAGGCAAGAATTAAAGACAAAGCCAGTTTAGAAGAAAAATTAGCTAGTGATCCTACATTTACACCACAAAATATGTCGGATGTTTTAGGTACTAGAATTTTTTAGATGATATAGGTAGAACTATATCCCACAAAACAGATTATAGAGCTATTCATGTACAAATATTAACCAAAGATGGTTTTTCTTTTGAACTACAAATTAGATTAAAAGAGTTAGAAAATTTAACAGAAAAATCACACGCTATTTATAAAAAAACAAAATATCAAAAAGATCAAATATCTGCCAAAGAATTAGCTGATTTATTAAACGAACAAAAATTAATTAACAAAAAATTATCAAAAAAATATTTTGAAATAAAAGACAAAGAATTTGCAAGATTAAAAAGTGGAGATCCATTAGATCGAGAAATACCTTATGCCGTAAGAATAGATGACAATACTGGAGAAAGAATACCAGTAAATATAACTATGAGAGAAACATTTGAACAAGCAGCTAAAGATGAAACAATGTTAAATAGATTGAAAGATTGCATATGAGCCAGTTTAGAAAATGTATTATTAATGGTGCTAAAGAAGGTTTGATAAGTCAAACACAAGCTCACAAACTGCAAGATATGTTAAATGAGTTAGAGGATTACTTTCAATTTAAAAAAGGTTTAGATAGATCAGAGGCTCAAAGAGCTGCTGCTAAAAAAACCTACGATCAATTAAAAATAGAAAGCGCAGAAAAATTAAGAGCTACATTACTACAAAGAAAAGTAATGGATCAAATACAAGATAGATTATTAAATTACAGAAATAGTAATGGCGAAGTAGATATACCAAATGCGGTTAGATCTATTTATGCACATGATAATTATTCAACTAAATTATATGATGCTGGTATTGATGAACCCTCTATGGTTGGTAAAAATATAA